>SWCF01004391.1_pt2 | contig 273218 bp, 223 predicted proteins | sample 4690081 | NCBI WGS metagenome assembly SWCF01 (sample SAMN10267280, study PRJNA491770) | bioreactor metagenome | isolation source: DHS bioreactor inoculated with | place: Japan: off Shimokita Peninsula
GCCTTCGCCCTGGGCGATGTCTTTAAGCATGCCGATCATGCGATTGAGGGGCGAGATGATGGAGCGGATGAGGAAGATGGTCAGGGGCAGGACAAGAATGCCGAACCCCGCGCCGATGAAGGACAGGGCGATGGTCAGGGAACGGGCGGCGGCGCTTTCGAGGTCGGCGGCCACTGAGGCCTGGGCTTCGGCGATGTTGTCAATGTAGACTCCGGTGCCGATCCACAAGTCAGTGCCAGGGATCATGTTCGCATAGCTGACTTTTGGCTGGTCACCTTTGCCTGGCTTGTCAAAAATATACTCGACGAATCCACCGCCTTTTTTGGCCGTCTCGTGCAATTCGCGGATGAGGTACAGCCCATTGGGGTCCTTGAGGTCCCTGAGGTCGGTGCCTTCAAGTGAGGGTCTCGGCGGCATGACCCTGTTGGTGGTTTCCTTGTAGACAAACATATATCCTGATTGGTCTTCTTCAAAAATGATATCGTTGATGAGATTTTTGATGACCCTGATTTGTTCATCCTCGTCCCGGATATCCTTGATGCCCGCAGCAACGCTTTTCGTGATCGCCTGGGTCAAGACCATGATCTTGTCTTTGGCCTCGTCGGTCATGATCACGCCCACGCGATCGATCATCTGATTTTTGGTGCCCGCCCCCTGAAAGACGAAAAATGCGACAACGGCACCGATGAAGACAAGCATCACCCCAACCAGCAAAAGCAGCCTGTTTCGGATTCCCAAGCGCATGCTCATAATGTCGCTCCCGGATAATTTTTTTTGGGATTTGTCATACATTATCATCATTAAATATGTCGGTGCAAGGTTTTGTATGACAAATGCGGAGTGCAATATTTCACAGAGTAAAAATCGTGTTTCATTGCAGGGTATTCGGATTATTTTTATATGAATGGCTTTGGGGTGAAATTTTCCAAGATTCTGATCGGCAGATGTCACAAGAGAAAGCCACCTACCCTTTGAAGATGTAAGGCGGTCATCAACTGGCTGAAACAGATGAGCTTAATGTGCTCCTGACACGGTCCCGCCTACGCGGGGATGTCATCAGGCTTTCTGGTGACTTTTCGCACCTGAGTTCATCAAACGATCCGTGAGGGCGGACGTGGGTCGGGACAATGATCAGGACGCGTGGTTGTGCTTTTGCGTGTACATGGACTGGTCGGCTTTTTTGAGCAGAGTCGCGATATCCTCGGGTTGCTGCGGGTTGAATACCGTACACCCATGGGTGAGGCCCATGATGTAGGGGATTTTTCCGGAGGCGTTGATGGCGTCGAGACGGGCGTTGACCTCGGCCCAGACCCGGCGCACCTCGTCCGGGCCACAGCCGGGAAAGACCAGTACGAATTCGTCTCCGCCGATGCGGTAGATCTCGTCGCTGGCGCGGACACAGCCGCGGATGATGGCCACGGCCTCCTTCAGGCAGGTGTCGCCGTGAATGTGTCCGTATGTGTCGTTGATGTGTTTGAGCTTGTTCACGTCCACATAGCAGAGCATGAATCTTTCCTTTTTTTCAATCGCGGCCTTGATCAGTTGCGGTGCTTCGGATTCAAACGCGCTCCGGGTGCAGGCTCCCGTCAGCGGATCGAGGCGTACCGACTGTTCCAGTGCGCGGCGCTTGCGGTGCTGCCAGCGCCAGGCCACGACAAAGATGCACAGCAGCAGGGCGATGGTCAGGGCCAGTCCTGTGATGGCCAAGGTCAGACGGGCGTGTCTGGATTCGTCCGATTCATCGTTGATCAGTGCCGCGCCGGCGGGAAGCAGTTTCACGTCGAGGCCGTGCTTTTTCATGGCCCTGGCGTCGAAAATATACGTGTTGGGACTTTTGGTGACGATCGGCAGGTCTGCGGCCCGAGCCCCGCGCAGGATGTCCCCGGTCAGTCGGCCCGCCTCCAGCCCCTGGTGGCGACCGCTGGTGATCATGCCGCCGATTGTGCCGGTGCCGAGGTAGAAGTCCCAGAACGAAAAGACGGGCACGGGGCTCGCATCCACGATCCTTCTGCCGCTTTCCTCATAGGAGAAGGTGTTGCCGTCCCGGTCCCGGTTGAAGCTCATGAGCAGTATGAAGCTGTCCGGGGGCAGGGTTGGCAGCCGCTCAAGCAGGCGGGTCATGGAGATGTTCTCGATCAGTTCGATTTCAAGCCGGTCCGGCAGGAGGTGGCGGACCTCCTCGAAGCGATTGTGGTTGCCGAGCCCGGTCGGCGTGGAGTCGTTGACGACAAAGAGTTTCGTAGCATTGGGCAGCAGGCGGGCGGCAGCCTGCACGGTGCTGACGATGTCGTAGGATTCGATCACTCCCGTGATGCCCTGGGCGGAAATGGTTTCGGGGGCCAAAAGATAGTTCACCCCGCAAAAGACCAGCTGCGCATCGTTGAACAGGGTATGCCTGTACTGGCGGGCAAAATTGAAGGCATTGTCGTCGCTGGTCACTACGACCGAGAAATCGGCGGACCTGTATTTCTCACGCATCAGAAGGTAATTGAGATAGGTGAATTCTGGCTCGGGGTGCCGCTTGGTGTCCATGTACTCGACATGAAGTTCAAGGGATGAGCCTTTTTTGCCCAGAATTTCCAGTATTCCGGCATGGACGTCATCGGTCCACGTAAATCCCGTATGATAGGAATGCAGGACCAGGATTTCATGCTCGGCTTCCGATCGGGCGTTGAAAAAGCGGGTATCGAAAGGAAGTTGGCCGGGAGTGATTCCGAAACGTTCCATCTGGCGCACATCCACTTCAAGCTGAATCCCGTCATCGTAGGTCACGGGCAGGTCCGCAGGATTGGCCCCGGCCAGAATCCTGCCCGCCATTTCGCCCGCGACCCGTCCCTGTTCGTATCCGTTGGTCAGAAAGCCGCCGAACAGGCCGTGTCCCATGAGAAAATTCCATACGCCGTAGACCGGCACCGGGCTGGCCTCGGAAATGGCCGCGATGGCCTCCTTGGCATCATAGACGTTTCCGTCCTGATCCGCGAAGTAGATGAGAAACAGCAGGCCCGATTCCGGGCCGAGCCCTCGAACCGCTTCCTCCAGTTCAGGCAGGGGCAGATCATCGAGCACCCGCATGGTCAGTTCTGGCGGGAAAATTTTGCGCAATTCGCCCTCGGCCGCGATGCCCGTGGCGGTTCTGTCCGCAATGACCACCAGCTCGCGCATCGCAGGCTGCAGCCTCTGCATGAGTTGCAACGTGGCGCTCAATTCGGCGTATTCGCGCACCCCGGTCATGTTTTTGGGCAAGGGGGGCAGGGGGTTGGTGTTCACGCCGCAGAAGACGGTGGGCGTGTTCGGAAAAATGCGCTCTCCATGTTCGAGCATGAAGAAAAAAGCGCTCTCGTCCACCGCAATGACCAGTTCCGGTCGGAGAAACGCGTATTTGAGCTCCAGGAACTTCGGAAGGCTGTCAATATAGGCCGGGTCGAGGTTGCGCTTGGTGTCCATGTGCTCGACATGGATCAGCACTTCCGGGTCGTACTGATGCAGGGTCGCCTCCAGCCCGTGCATGATGTCCGCGGACCACTTGTAGTCCGGATGATAGGAGTTGAGGATGAAAACCTGCTTGGCCGCCAGCGCGGTCACCGGACTGACGGCCAGGATCAGGAGCACGGCCACGAGCGCAGTCAGCGCCCATCCTCGGCGGCGATGTGAAGTGCGGGAGACGTTACGCAAAAACGGTTTCTCCCTGCAGCACTGTTCCGGATGGAATCACGGCCTGGCTGGGGCCGTTGTTGACCAGACGCACGTCGCCCACGCAGCGCACATTTTCCTCGAAACGGACGTCGCCTTCGATGACGAGGCTGTCGCACTTGAGCAAAGAAGGCGGCGTGCCCGGGATACGGTCAAAGAACATGTCGATCTTCTTGTAAAAGTTCCCGTCCAGGGAGATGGATGGCATGGTTGTGGTGCGCTCGGGGTTGGGGGTGATAGTTTCACGCTCCGTGCGCACGAAACAGTCGGACATGACCAGGAGCAGGTCGCCGGTGGTTTTGACCGGGGCGAAGCGTTTTCTGGGCACAATCACCGCCTGGGCGTTGAGGAAGTTGGTGATGGCCGAACCCATGGCCGTCTCCAGCTGGAAGACCTTGGGTGAGGCTGGATCGCGTGGGTCCAGGGTCTTGGGGTTGATGATCAGGTCCAGCGGCATCATGCGGTGCGATACGAATACGGATTGCAGGACGCGCAGGTCGATCCAGATGGAGTTGGTGTTGAAGAACTTGTATTTTTCGATGTCGCAGAAGGATTCCATCTCGTTGTCAGGGCACTGGGCGACCTCGCGGAGGGCGAGCTGTTTCTTTTGCTTGAGGCGGCAGAGGTGCCCGCCTTTCTTGTCCTGCTCCGTGCGGCGTGCCACTTCCATCAGAAATGGCAGATTGTGGTGGACCATGTAGCCCAGCAGGCGGCGGTTCATGATCGCCCCGAGATTGTCTGAATTGGAGATGAAGGCGTAGTGGTAGCCTTTCTCGAGCAGTGCGTCGAGAATGCCCGAGGTGATCATGGCCGTGTAGATGTCCCCGTGGCCGGGCGGGTTCCATTCCAGTTCCGGGTTCTCGGGCCAGGACGCCGGGGTGTGATCCCTGGCCATGATTTTGGGATAGCGGTGCTGCAGAAATGCCAGGTCGATGCCGGTGGTGCCGTTATGGAAGTCTCCGACTTTGAGCATGGTGTCCATGTGCGTCTTGAAGCTGTTCATGAACACCTGCGGAAACTCGACCCCGTAGTGGGAGCGCACGGACTTGGCCTGCAGGAGGATCAGGTCCAGAAAGCTCAGGCCGTCCTTGACCGGAATCAGCGACTTGGCGGACTCAAGGCCCATGCTGGTGCCGAGGCCGCCGTTGAGCTTGATCACCGCTGTCTTGTCGAGCGCTTTTTCGCCCTTGTCCTTGAACTGGTCCATGGCGTCATAGTCGGCCAGTTCCGCGTCACTCACCGCCAGGACGTCCCGGTCCGAGAGCTTGCCCTGGGCACCGTAGAGAAATTGGTTGAAGTAGCACTTGAAGGTGTTGATGACGATGGGCGGGAGACCCTGCTGCTCCATCTTCAGGGCGAAGGGGCGGAAGAGGGTGGACAGCCGGGGGTCGTCGACACTGACGCAGCTTAAGTCCTGGGCCATGGAGGCTCCTTGTTCGGCTCGGGTTCGTGATAGCATTGCCGCGAGGGATTGATCGCAGTTGAAATCCCAGCATAGTGCATGTGCCTCAATTCGTCCATAATTGCGTGGAGCTTATAAGGAAATATTTTTTTGGAGCGTGCAGGCGACTGTCATCGCGCCTCCCCGAGCCTTTCTTTTTCGGCACCGGGCGCAGCGACGCATTTGGGCATGGAAACGGTCATCCGCGTCTGGGAACCGGACTGTTCCATGCCTAGGTGACCGCCGATGCGTTCCACCAGGCGCAGGCACATGGCCAGGTTCATTTCCCCGTCCTCGAAAGGCATGATGAGGCGTTCATGACTGATGGACGGCGCGCAAACGGGTGCCATGCTCACAGTCACATGGACCAGGGATTCTGATTCCGAGGCCGTGACGCGGATAAGGCCGGATTCTTCGACGATGTCGGCCCCGTGTCCGATGAGGTAGATGAAGATGCGGTTGAGGAATTCCTGGTCGGCCAGGACCGGTGCGAGACTGGCGCTCACGTCGAGGCGGCAGGTGATGGATTTGCGCTCCAGGCGGCTGGCCAGAAGTTGCATGATGAAATTCACGGTGGGCGGCAGGTGGCAACAGCCGAGGGTCAGGCTGATGGGTTCGAGGTAGGCGGTGATGCGCTGGAGCAGCCGTTCAAGGCGGCTGCATTCCTCGAGGATGACTCTGGTTTCCGTGGCCTCGGGGTAGCGGCTGCGCAGTTGCCTGGCGAAGCCCCCAAGAGAGACCAGGGGGTTGCGGATCTCGTGTGCCACTTCCTCGGTCATGATCCGCAGCATGTTCAGTTTCTCGTTCTGGCGCAGCAGGCTGTCCATGTAGGAGCTGTGGGTCATGTCCGTTATCATTCCCTCCACCTGCGTCGGTGTTCCGCTTTGCGCGGTGGAGGTTTCGATGAACTGCACCGAGAGGGAGACGGGGTAGCCCTTCTTGTGCAGGAATCGAAATCCGAGATGGAGTTCGGCGGATTTTGGACCGAGGCATTTTTTCAGCGCTCTCAGAAATCGCCTGCGGTCCTCCGGCACGATGCGTCGCAGGAAGGATCTTGGCGAGGCGAGGATTTCCTGCGGCGTGTACCCCAGGATCTGCTCCGTGGTCTGGTTCAGAAATTCAAATTTTAAACTGCTGTTGATGATGAAAATGATGACCGGAAGCTTCTGCACCAGTCGCAGAAGATAGTCCTGGGTGCTGCGGACCTGCCGCTGCAGAAGCGACTGCCCCAGACAGTTGCGCAACACGTTCATGAATACGTCCATGCTGGCTATGGGTTTGGTCACGTAGTCCCAGGCCCCGGATTTGAAGGCCTCGATGGCATAGCTTACGTGCGTATGCGCCGAGACGATGATGACGGGAATTGACGGCCGTTCCATCTTCATGTCGCGCAGCAGTTCCATGCCCTTGTCGCCGCAAATGCCGAGGTCCAAAAGCGCCATGTCCGGGGCCCGGTCCCGGAACAGGCGCATGGCCAGGTCCGTGTCGGCCGCCTCCATGACGAGGAATCCCTCGGCCTCAAGGCGGGTCGCGAGAGCGTTCCGCAGGGTCTCGTCGTCTTCGATGATCAGGATGGACTGGGGCATGATCCCGGCTCCGGCGAGAGGGGTTTTCTGGGGCATGGCAGGGTGATGTGGAAGATATTCATGGGCGCGGCGTAGGTATAGCCCACGCGCCCCTTGTGCAGTTCCACGATCTGTTTGACAAAAAACAGGCCATGCCCGGAGCCTTCGACTTCTTCCGCGCCGCTGCAGCGGAAATCCGCCTCGAAAAGGTGCGGCCAGTCGCGTCTTGGAATCTCGTGGCCGGTGGTCGAAACAAAGAGCATGACTCCAGACTGTTCAGGGCCAAAAGCCGCGGGAGCGAATTCCCAGCCGTACTGGACCAGCTTCTCGTTCTGGCCCGAGGCTCCCGGCATGGGCACTGTGTATTTGACGGCGTTGGCCAGCAGGTTGGCAAAGGCCTGCGAGATGAGGCCAAGATCGGCCTGCAGGGTGACATCCTCGTCGATGCGTACTTCAGGGGCTACGCGGATAGTGATGCCATGGGCGTTCAGGAGCGGGCGAAAGCGCTCAAGCTGCGGCTCGAAGACTTCGCTCTTGAACTTGCAGGGACGAAGCTGCAGGTCGTAGCAGCCTTTCTCGAAATGACTGCGCCGCAGCAGGCTTTCCAGAAATATGCTTGCGAACTGGAACCGCCGGGAAATGCTTTTCTGTTTGGAGAGAAGGTCCTTGACCAGTTTCGGAAGCTCCCGGCGCAGCTCCCGGTCGTTGGAGTCGGAGCGACCGGGGGCCAGCGCGTCCACCTTGCGCCACAGGTGCTCGATCTGTTTTTCCATCTGCAGAAACAGGAGCTTGAAATGCATGTTCGGCACGATGACGTTGTGGCCAATGTCGCGCACGAGGTTGTTGATGAACGTAAGGCGCTGGCGGTTGCTGATGGCGACCTGTTTGACGGCCGTGAGTCGGGCGAAGCTGCGGGCGTATCGCAGATAGAAGGTTTCCTCGGAGGGATCGAGGTCCTTGTGCAGGCAGAGTATGCCCAGAAGCTTGGTTTTAAGGTCCGGAGCGCAGATCGCTACGGCGCTGGAACCGTGATGACGGATCACCGTCCCGGTGTCCGGGCAGGTCGGTTCGGGAAAGGTGATCAGCGGGGTGCCGTCGGTGCTGCTGGTCCGCTGCAGCCGCAGCGTGGACTTGGGGCCGCGCATGTACAGTGAAGCTGGCGTGCCCAGGCAGACGTCGGGTACAAGCACGCACAGTGATTTGAGATCCCCCATGGACTCGAATTCCAGGGCGGCTTCGTAGAGCAGAGAAAGCGCCGTGCCGTGGGCCGCGGCATGGCCGTTGCCGGAAGCAGCGGCCATGCGTTCCAGCAGGTAGGCCCTGATGTGTTTTCGGTCGATGGGCGCAGGGGGCATGGTTTATCCTGGATCGGCAGATTTCCCGCCACCATAACCCAGCTTGACCCCTCCTGCAATCAGGGTTTGCGCGGTTTTGCCCGGCCGTCGTATTTCTTGGGGTCGAGGTTGTATTTCTTGATCTTGTAATTGATGATCCGGTAGCTGGCTCTCAGCTCTCGTGCCACCTGCAGCATGTTGCCGCTGCATTTCTGCAGGGCCTCGACCAGAAGCTCCTGCTCGAACTTGCCCACGGCTTCGCCAAAGGAGAGCTGATTGTCCGTGGCCGAACTTTCGGCGGTCTGCAGCGTCGGGGGCAGATGATAGGTGCGGATGGCCTCCTCGTTGCAGATGAGGGCGGCACGTTCCATGCAGTTGCGCAGCTCGCGCACGTTGCCGTGCCACTGATACTGGGTCAGAAGATCGATGGCGGGCATGGAGATGCGTTTGATGTTTTTTGAATACTCCTTGGCGAAAAATTCCAGGAAGTATTCGGCCAGGGGCAGGATGTCTTCCCGGCGTTCGCGCAGGGGTGGGATGAAGATGGGGAAGACGTTGATGCGGTAGTAGAGGTCTTCGCGAAACTCTCCGGACTTGATCAGGTTTTCCAGGGGCTGGTGGGTTGCGCAGATGATGCGCACGTCGACCTTGATGCTTTTTTCGCTGCCCAGACGCTGGATTTCCCCTTCCTGCAGGGCGCGCAGCAGCTTGGACTGGGCTTCGGGACTCAGTTCCCCGATTTCGTCCAGGAACAGGGTGCCGCCATGGGCCAGCTCGAAGCGGCCTTTCTTGCTGCCCACCGCCCCGGTGAAAGCGCCGCGCTCGTGGCCGAAGAGTTCACTTTCCAGCAGCTCCGACGGCAAGGCGGCGCAGTTGAGGCGGATGAGTGGCTTCGAGCGCCGGGAACTGGCGTTGTGGATGGCTTCGGCCAGAAGTTCCTTGCCCGTGCCCGACTCGCCGCGCAGCAGGACCGAAGCCTTGCTGGAGGCGACCTGCATGATCTGGCCCATGACAAAGGCCATGGCCTTGGACGTGGCCACGATCTTGGCCTGGGCCATGGCGGTGTCCCGATCGAGGCTCTCGCCAAGAAAGCCCATGGACGCCCACAGTTCCTTCTGGGCCATGTTCTCCTGCAGATAGGCGGTCTGCCTGGCGATGATCGAGGCCAGAACCTCCAGGAAGGCGCAGTGGACCTCCAGCACTTCCGGGGGGGTGCAGGGGATGTCGGCGCTCAGGACACCAAGGGCTTCCTGAATGCCGTCAGCATTGATCCTGGTGATGGGCACGCAGATGAAGGACAGCTCGGAGAGTTCTTTCTGGGTCCGGCCCATGGCCTTGTTGAGGAAGCGCTCGTCACGCTCCATGGCCGCGATGATGATGGGCTTGCCGCTGTCGAGGACCTGCCCGGTCACGCCCTGCCCCGGCATGTACGTGGCCTTGACCGGCCCCTTGTGCCCGTAGGTCAGGTCGAAGCGGATGGTGTTGGCCTTGGGGTCGAAGATGGCCAGCGCCATCCGCTTGTACTTCATGGCCTCGGCGGTCATGCTCAGCAGATTGTCCAGGCTCGATTGCAGCGGGCTCATGGGGTCAAGCTGCTGCACCGTGGTTTGCAGCGTTCTGAGATAATGCAGGAATTCGGCGGTCATCATGGTTTGTTCCCAAATCGTTTTCGTGGCCTGTGTCGATCGTGTCCGGCAGCCGCCCGGGTCTTGCAACCGGCACTGTCGTGAATGTCCGGGCCTGCGGGCTGGACCGCGTCAGGCCGATATGTGCCTAGGATTTGGATTTGAGCGAACTGATCTTGTAGTCAAGAAAAGCCTCGTTGCCGCTCTCCTTGGTTTTGAGGGCCTCGTACTCCGCGATGGCCAGGTCGATCTGTCCGGCCTGTTCGGCAGCGAACGCCAGGTTGGAGGAAATGGCCGCCGCGAATTCCTCGCTGGCGTCCTTTCTGAGGGCGTCGAGGATCTCCACGGCCTTGGCGGGTTCGCCGCCGAGGATCAGCGCCTTGGCTTCGCCCAGGCCGGCGATGACGCGGGTGTCGGCGTTCTGGCTGACGGAGCGCCATGCGCCAGCGGCCTTCTCAAATTCGTTTTTCTCCATGTGGATGCGGGCGAGTTCGAGCTGGGCCGCCGTGCGCAGGCCCTTGGGGCCGGACTGGACGAAAGCCTCCAGTTTTTCGGCGCGCTGAGCCAGATCGTCCGTGATCATGATGGTGCCAAGTTCACTGACGCCTTTTTCGTACTGCGATTCCTGGTACGAGTTCACGCCGGTGTACACCGCAACTGCCGCGACGATGCCGCCGACAGCCAGGGCGATGGGCTTTAAGTTGTCCAGAATTTTTTTCAGCACGGGATGGATGTCGGAGTCCATTTCCTGCTCAAGTGTGCTCAGAATATCATTTGTCGCTTTGCGTTCTTCCATGGATGGGCTCCTTTGATTCGAATTGCCATTATTGTAAAAGCCCCGTCTGTGTATAGGCAATCACAAAAAAGGTCAAAGGGATTAGGATAGTGTAAAACATATTGGAATAAAAGGGTTTTAAAACCGGAAAATGGGGTCTGAAGGATGTATTCTTGCCTGCTTCGCGCCATTGGTATAATCTTTGTAAATATTATTTTTCGGCTTTGAATTTTTTAAACCGCAGACAGGAGCCAACGATGAACCTGGAATCACAGATGCGCGAGCTGGCCACCTCGGCGAAGAGCGCTGCGCGGAAACTGGCTACGGCCTCGGGGCTGGAGCGCAACAAGGCGCTTCTCGTGCTGGCCGATCTGCTTCACGAATCCCGCCTGGAGATCTTTAAGGCCAATGCCCGCGACCTGGACGCCGCGCGTGCCGGCGGGCTTGACGAGGCGCGCATCGACCGCCTGCGCATCACCGACGACGGCATCGAATCCATGGCCGGCGCCTGTCGCCATGTAGCGGCCCTGTCCGATCCGGTGGGCGAGGTTGAAGGCATGGTCAAGCGTCCCAACGGCCTGCTGGTCGGGCGGATGCGCATTCCGCTCGGCGTCATCGCCATCATCTACGAGTCCCGTCCCAACGTGACCATCGACGCGGCCATTCTCTGCCTCAAGGCCGGCAACAGCGTCATCTTGCGCGGCGGGTCCGAGGCCCATCACTCCAACCAGATTCTGGGCGGCCTGCTCCGGCAGGCCCTGGACACGGCCGGGCTGCCCGAAGGCTGCGTACAGGTCGTGCCGACCACGGACCGGGCTGCGGTCAGGCATCTGCTGGCCCTGGACGAATTCATTGACGTGGTCATCCCGCGCGGCGGCGAAGGGCTCATCCGTGCCGTGGTCAAGGATGCGACCATGCCCGTGCTCAAGCACTACAAGGGTGTTTGCCACATTTACGTCCACTTGGACGCCGATCAGCCGCAGGCGCTGGGCATCATCGAGAACGCCAAGGTTCAGCGCCCCGGCGTCTGCAACGCCCTGGAGTGCCTGCTCGTGCACGAGGGCGTGGCGCGGGAACTCCTGCCGCGCGTGGCAGAGTCCCTGGCTCCGGCGGGGGTGACTTTTCGCGCCTGCCCGCGCTCCCTGCCGCTGCTGGGGGCCGCAGCCGCTCCGGCCGAGAACGATGATTTCGGACGCGAATTCCTGTCCCTGACCCTGGCCGTGAAGGTCGTTTCCACCCAGGCTGAAGCCGAAGAGCATATCGCGCGCTACGGCTCGGGGCATTCCGAAGCCATCCTGACCCGCTCCCACGAGCGCGCCATGCGCTTTCTGCGCACCGTGGACGCTTCCTGCGTGCTTATCAACGCCTCCACCCGTTTCAACGATGGCGGAGAGCTGGGTCTCGGGGCCGAGATCGGCATCAGCACCTCGAAGATTCATGCCTACGGGCCCATGGGCGTCAAGGAGCTGACCAGTCTCAAGTTCATCGTCTTCGGTGAAGGGCAGGTGCGTGGCTAGTCCGTTTTCGGGGATGGTGGGCATTCTCGGAGGGTCTTTCAATCCCGTGCACAACGGTCATCTGCGCATGGCCATCGAGGCGCGGGAGTCGCTGGGTCTTGAGCGGGTCGATCTGCTTCCGGCCAAGGTCCCGCCGCACAAAGGCAAGACCGGCCTGCTCGATTTCGACCTGCGCCTGAGCCTTCTGCGCCAGGCCATTGCAGGGCTGGTCGGGCTTGACGTGTGCGCGCTGGAGGGCGAGATGCCCGTGCCGTCCTACTCCCACGCCACCCTGACCCGTCTGCGCGAGCTGTTTCCGGCCACGGGATTGGTTTTCATTCTCGGCAGCACGGACTTTTTGACCCTGCCCGATTGGCGCAAGGGGCTTGAGCTGCCGTTTTTGACGGACATCGCCGTGGTGGACCGCCTTGGCCTCGGGCAGGACACGGTGGATCGTTTTCTGGACGAGCACTGGGATTGGCATGAGGAGGGGCCGGGGGTGCGGCGCATCGCCGGCGGGTGCAGGGTCGTGCTGACGACAATGCCGCGCCTGGACCTCAGCGCGAGCCTGGTGCGTGAAAAATTCTGTACGGGGCTTGAATTGGGCGGCCTCGTGCCCGACGCCGTCCGGGAGCGGATGCGGGCCGAGCCCCATCTGTTCCGGGATTGCTGGAACCTGACATCATAAATGGAGGACTCATGGTTGGACATATCGTGACGTGGAAACTCAAGGAAACCGCCGAAGGCCGGAGCGCGGCGGAAAACGCGAAGATCATGCAGGAAATGCTCGGCGCCCTGCCGGGGCTCATCCCCGAGCTGCGAACCCTGGTGGTCAGCACGGACATCTTCGCTTCCGCCCCGGAGACGGATGTGGTGCTGTACACGGTCTTCGATTCACCCGAAGACCTGCAGACCTATCAGGTTCATCCGGAGCACAAGAAGTGCGTGACCTTCGTTTCCGCCGTGGCCGCCGAGAGGCGTGTGGTGGACTATGTTTTCTGAGGTCCGTTCTTGAAGGCCTGAACGAAAAACCCCCGCTTCAAGCGGGGGTTTTTCGTTAGGCTTCCAGCTGGCAGTTGAAGAAGTCAAAATTCGCAGGCCGTTCAAAAATGGTGAGATGCAAGGAAGCGAAAAAATCCAGGGCGCGCGGTGTATTGTTGATACATAAGCGGTCTGGATTTTTTCGCTGACGCAGCAGATCGCCGTTTTTGAACGGCCTGCTAGCTGGCGAGCAGGGCCACCGTTATCTGTTTCTTGCCGAATTGCCTGGCCTGGTTCGTGTCCGGGAAGAAGATGTCCATGCGCTGGGTGTAGCGCTTGCTCATCAGATCGGCGATTTCAAAAATCCCGTGACCCTTGACGTAGACCTTCTTGCCGAAGACCCAGCCTTCCTCGAACAGGTCGCGGCTGACGGCGACGATGCCGGGGCGGACCCTGGCCATGCTGGCCGTGATGAACGGGTCCGCGTCGCATTCTTCGACGGTCGGGCTGTAGGCCGTGACGGTCACTTCCTTGACCCACATATTTCTGAGTTCCGCCACCTGGCGGGACAGTTCCTGTCGTTCCTCGTCGAGCGCCGCTATCTGGGCGTCGTAGTATTCGCTCGTTTCCATCCTGGTTCCGTGGAAGGCGGCGAAGCCCACCAGCCCGGAGAGCATGGCGAAAAAAAGCGAGGTGACGACAAATGCTCCATGACTACTCATGTGCGTACCTCATGCTGTTGATATTGGTGCTGCCGGCGACGGGAGAGGGGAGGGTGAACCGAAGAGTGTGGAACGGGAAAATGCCGGCCTCATGGAAACTGGAGTTCATAACAGTTCGCCTCTCTACCTGATGAGGCTCCAGGATGCAACCCCTTGTCGAGTCGCTTGGTCTACAGGGGTGTCCCGGAATAAAAGAGTATTTATTCCGGGACATTGTGTTGTTATTTCGGGGTTTCGGGCACAAAGCGCAACGCCAGGGAGTTGATGCAGTAGCGTAATCCAGTGGGCGGTGGTCCATCGGGAAATACATGTCCCAGGTGGCCGTCACACACGGCGCAGACCACCTCTGTACGGACCATGAACCATGATCTGTCCTCATGCGTGGCGATGTGCGTTTCGCCTACCGGCTGGAAAAAGCTGGGCCATCCTGTCCCGGAATCGAATTTTGCGTCGGAGCTGAAAAGAGGATTTTCGCAACCTGCGCAAACATAGGTGCCCTTGTGGTGATGATCGTTGTATTCCCCGCTGAAAGCGGGCTCAGTGCCTTTTTTTCGCAGCACCCTGTACTGTTCGGGGCTCAGGATTTCGCGCCACTGGGCATCGGTTTTGGTGATTTTATCCATTGAATGTCCTCCCATGGGCCACATGAGGATCAGGGCCAGGATCAGAAGCGAGCGGATTGTTGCAGGTCTGGGCATGGTTTCTCTCCTTTATCATGACAGCTAAGGCCTGTACAAAAGCTGTAAAGGATCTGGTTTCTCTCGACGATCTTTTATGATAGCTTGCAGCAACCCAATGACAGAGAAAAATGATTTTTTAGGAGGCATAATGACGAATCCGGACAGCACCCAGCAGGTCCAGTCCCTGAAAGACGACATACAGCGGCACGTGGCCCTGACCCTTGGCAGCGATCCCTTTCCCCCGCGCAAGGGGCGCTACTACCTCGGACTGTGTTACAGCGTGCGCGACCGCCTGCTCGAAAAGTGGCTGGAAACGCAGCGTTCGTATTACGACTCCATCACCAAACGCGTCTATTACATGTCTCTGGAATTTCTGCCCGGGCGCTTCCTCATGAATTACATCCAGGCCCTGGGACTTGAGGAGGAGTGCCGCGAGGCGGTGCGCGATTTCGGGCTGGAGCTGGACGAGCTGCTGGAAGAGGAGTGGAATCCGGGCCTTGGCAACGGCGGCCTTGGTCGGCTGGCCTCGTGCTACATGGATTCCATGGCCACGTGCAAAATTCCCGGTTACGGGTACGGCATCCTTTACGATTACGGCATCTTCTACCAGACTATCGTCAACGGCTACCAGCATGAGGGCTGCGACAACTGGCTGCGGCAGGATTCGCCGTGGGTGCTCCGGCGCGGGCACTTCATGTTCCTCATCAATTTTTACGGACGCAGCGAGGCCTATGAGGACAGCGCCGGCCACGAGCGGTTTCGCTGGGTGGATACGGAGTCGGTCATGGCCATGGCCTGCGACATCATGGTGCCCGGCTACCAGAACTCCCATGTGACCAACATGCGCCTGTGGAAGGCCATCTCCACCCGCGATTTCGAGCTGGAGCATTTCAACCGCGGCGATTACATAGGCGCGGTGCAGTCCAAGGTCGAGAGCGAGAACATCTCCAAGGTCCTCTACCCCAACGACCAGAGCCCGCGTGGCAAGGAGCTCAGGCTTCGGCAGCAGTACTTCTTCGTGGCCGCGACCTTCCAGGACATCCTGCGCCGGTTTCGCAAGAACAACTATTCCTCCTTCGACTGCTTTCCCGACCAGGTGTCGGTGCAGCTCAACGACACCCATCCGGCCATCAGCATCGCCGAACTGATGCGCATCCTGGTCGACGAGGAGAATCTGACCTGGGACACCGCCTGGAACATCTGCCGCAAGACGTTCTCATACACGAATCACACCGTGCTGCCCGAGGCCCTGGAGACATGGTCCGTGGAGCTCATCTGGCGCATGCTGCCACGGCACATGCAGATCATCTTCGAAATCAACCGCCGTTTTCTTGAAGACGTGGGCAAACGTTTTCCCGGCCGCCTCGACCTGCAGCGATCCCTGTCGCTCATCGCCGAAGGGGACGAGCAGCAGGTGCGCATGGCCCACTTGGCCATTGTCGGCAGCCACACGGTCAACGGCGTGGCGGAACTGCATTCGCAGATCCTGCAGACCCGCCTGTTCAAGGATTTTCACCAGCTCTATCCGGGCAAGTTCACCAACGTCACCAACGGCATCACCCCCAGGCGCTGGCTCATGCAGGCCAACCCGCCCCTGTCGGAGCTCATTACCTCCGTCATCGGGGACGAATGGACGCACGACCTTTCGCGTCTCTCCGAGCTGGCCGCCCACGCCGACGACCCGGAATTCCAGCAGCGCTGGCAGGAGGTGCGCAAGCGCAACAAGAAACTCCTGGCCCGCTACGTGCTGCGCAAACTCGGGGTCGGCATCAACCCGTCGACGCTTTTCGATATGCAGATAAAGCGCATTCACGAATACAAGCGACAGGTGCTCAATGTCCTGCACGTCATCACCCTGTACAACCGCATCCGTTCGGAAAGTCCCCAGCATCATGTGCCGCGCACGGTGTTCTTCGCCGGCAAGGCCGCGCCGGGCTACGTCCTGGCCAAGCTGATCATCAAGCTCATCAATTCGGTGGGGCAGGCCGTTAATGGCGACTCGGCCGTAGGCAGCCAGCTGCGGGTCGCCTTTCTGCCCAACTACTGCGTTTCGCAGGCGGAAACCCTCATCCCGGCAGCGGATCTGTCCGAGCAGATCTCCACGGCGGGCATGGAGGCCTCGGGCACCGGCAACATGAAATTCGCCCTCAACGGGGCGCTGACCATCGGCACCCTGGACGGTGCGAACATTGAGATCCGGGAAGTGGTGGGCGAGGACAACTTTTTCCTCTTCGGCCACACGGAGGAGGAGGTGCAGCATTTGCACGCCAACGGGTACGACCCCGTGCGCATCTACGAGAACAACATCGAACTCAAGAAGGCCCTGGACATGATCGCGACCGGGTACTTCTCGCCGGAAGCGCCGGACCTGTTCCGGCCCATCGTGGATTCGCTCCTGGCCCACGGCGACTATTACCTCGTCCTTTCGGACTACGAAGCCTACATGCAGGCTCAGGCCCAGGTCAGCGCCGCCTACGAGGACACCCCGCGGTGGACGCGCATGTCCATTCTGAACACCGCCAACATGGGGAAATTTTCCAGTGACCGCTCCATCATGGAGTACGCAAACAATATCTGGAAAGTGTCCCCCCTGGCCTGACCCGACTGCTCAGGCGCCTTGGCCCACTTCCAGTATGGATGCGGCCCAGGCGCCTGCCTCGCAGTGCACCCGGCGCATGGTCCCATGCTCCAGATTCAGATCCTGCAACACACTGTCCAGGCTTTTTTCGTCGTGGTCCTCGAAGGCGAGCATGAGCGTGATGAGCGGCATGTATTCGGTAGTGTTTTCACCCCGCAGCGCCTTCTTCTGCGCGTCATTGAGCGGCAGAAAGGCCAGAGCGTCGGCCATGGGGATGCCCAGGATGGCGTCGAGGAGCGAGAACATGCCGAGCAGAAACATCTCGTCCGGCTTGAAGTTCCAGTAATCATGCCTGGCAACCGTCTGTTCCAGGAATTTTCCCCTCCATAGCGACAGGTGGAGCAGTTCCGTCTGCACTTCGCCCTGCGCAATGTCCGCCAGCAGCACGGCGCGCAGCCAGTTGCGCACGTTGATCCAGCCGAGCAGGGTGATGGCCTGGCGGATGGAGTCGATCTTGCGCAGGAATCCGAAGGTCGGGGAATTCAGGTAGGTCAGCAGGCGGTAGGAAAGGCTGACGTCGGCCTGGATGGTGCGGGCCAGCAGGTCGAGATCGGGGGCCTCGTCTTCGATGACACGCAGGATCTGCAGGCGCGAATTCTGGTGCGAGGACAGCTTCTTGCCGGGTATGATCTCCGGTGTCTTGAAGAATCGCCCCTGAAACAGGGTTACGCCGAGGCGCTGCAACTGCTCCAGTTCCTTGCCGGAGGTCACGTCACGGGCGATGACGGTTTTGCCCTCGGGGATTGGCCCGAGCTCCGCGCCCTGGCTCGGGGCGGACAGGCAGAGAACATCGGCCATGTCCATGATCGCGGCGGCGTGCGTGATGCTTGAGTCCCATTCAAGGGCGATGGTGTGCCCGTCGCCCGCCATCTGTTTCAGGGCTGGCAGCAGAGCCGGGTCGTTCTGCTGCTCGGCAGTGACGAGGATGGCCGAGGACTGGGCGGGAAAAGCGTAAGGGATCTGCTTGTGCAGCTGTTCCCTTGAATAGGAGAGCAGGATTTTCTTGTTCCGGGCCAGGATGGTGTTCAGGCCGATGTAGTCACCGGAGATGACCGCCGCCCCGACGTTTGTCTGCGTCTCTTCAGGCTGCGGATCTGAAGCCAGACTCGCCGTGGCCTGGATTTCGTAGCCCCATACGGTCTTGGCCGCAGTGAAAATCGGGTTTCTGGTCAACAGGTGCAGGTTGGCAGGGCTCGGATCTGCTGTGGGCATGGGTTGGCTCCGGGTTGGAATGGATATGATGGCCTGTTGTAGCAGGTTCATGCGCATTTATGAACTCTTATTAGCGGCGCGGTCCCGGTTGTTGACATTTATGTGCATGATTCGCGTACCCGGCGCAGTCCTGATTGTTTTGGCATCCGTGGCCTCGGCGCATCGTGAGGCGTGACGCGGCATGAGAAGCTTTGTTTGCCGGTTTCAGTGTTTTTCAAAATTGTAATTTATTTTCCAGTTTATCCGGGGTGGGCGGGATTGCATATTTCAAAAATGTAATCTATTTAGTTCCTATGACGAGTCCGTTGCAATATTTCAGGTAGTTACGCGTGTGGCATCTGAATTGCTTATCTCTGTGCAGATGTAAACAAGGCTCAACGTCACAAAGTATTCATTAAACTTGTCCTGGAGGATAACATGAACGGAATTTCGGCCCGTCGGGACGCCATCAAGGCCATCACCGATTATAAACCCATGCACGCCCCCCTCAACTTCAGCGAGACTTCACTCACCGAGATGTTCGGTTCCAACGTGTTCAATGACCAGGTCATGCGCGAACGTCTGCCCAAGACCGTCTACAAGTCCCTGAAGAAGACCATCGAGCTGGGCGAAAAGCTGGATCCGTCCGTGGCCGATGTCGTGGCCAACGCCATGAAGGATTGGGCCATCGAGAAGGGCGCCACTCACTTCACGCATGTTTTCTACCCCCTGACCGGCCTGACCGCTGAGAAGCACGATTCCTTCCTGTCTCCGGACGGCAAGGGCGGGGCCGTGGCCGAGTTCAGCGGCAAGATGCTCATCCAGGGCGAGCCCGACGCCTCCAGCTTCCCTTCCGGCGGCCTGCGCGCGACCTTCGAAGCCCGTGGCTACACCGCCTGGGACGTGACCAGCCCGGCCTTCATCCTCGAGAACCCCAACGGCACCTTCCTGTGCATCCCCACGGCCTATGTGTCCTGGACCGGTGAGGCGCTGGACAAGAAGACTCCGCTGCTCAGATCTCTGCAGGCGCTCAACAAGCAGGCCAAGCGCGTGCTGAAGCTGTTCGGTGTCGAGACCAAGCTGCCCATCACCTGCTACGCCGGACCGGAGCAGGAGTACTTTCTCATCGACCGCAATTTCGTATTCGCCCGTCCGGACCTGCTCATCGCCGGCCGCACCCTTTTCGGCGCCAAGCCGCCCAAGGGCCAGCAGTTCGAGGATCAGTACTTCGGCGTCACCCCGCGCAGGGTCATGTCCTTTATGATGGAAGTGGACCGCGAGCTCTTCAAGCTCGGCGTTCCGGTCAAGACCCGCCACAACGAAGTTGCCCCGAGCCAGTTCGAGATCGCTCCGGTTTACGAACAGGGCAACCTTGCCACGGACCACAACCAGCTGGTCATGACCGTGCTACGCAGCGTGGCCAAGCGCTACGGAATGGTCTGCCTGCTGCACGAAAAGCCTTTTGCCGGCATCAACGGCTCGGGCAAGCACCTCAACTATTCCATCGGCAACGACGAGGTCGGCTGCCTGTACGAACCCGGTGACACCCCGCATGAGAACGCCCAGTTCCTGGTCTTCTGCGCCGCTGCCATCCGCGCCGTGCACAAGTACGGCCCGCTGATGCGCGCCACCGCGGCCAGCGCTTCCAACGATCACCGTCTTGGCGCCAACGAGGCCCCGCCGGCCATCATGTCCGTGTATCTTGGCGAACAGCTGACCGACGTCTTCGAGCAGTTCAAGAAGGGCGAGGTCAAGGGGTCCAAGAAGAAAGGCGTCATGAACATCGGCGTCGATGTCCTGCCGCCCCTGCCCATGGATCCGGGCGACCGCAATCGCACCAGCCCGTTTGCCTTCACCGGCAACCGTTTCGAGTTCCGCGCCGTGGGCTCCTCCATGTCCATCGCCGGTTCCCAGGTCGCACTGAACACCATGATGGCCGATTCTCTGGACTTCATTGCCACGGAACTGGAGAAGGCCACCGGCGGTGATGACAGTAAGCTCAACAAAGCCGTCCAGAGCCTCTTGCAGAAGATCATGATCGAGCACGAATCTGTCATCTTCAATGGCGACGGGTACTCCGATGACTGGCACCAGGAAGCCGAAAAGCGCGGTCTGGCCAACCTGAAGGCCACTCCCGACGCACTGCCCATGCTGACCGCGCCTTCGACCATCGAGCTCTTCACCAAATACGGCGTGCTCTCCGAGGCCGAACTGCGCTCCCGCGAGGAGATTTACCTGGAGCAGTACTGCAAGACCATCGAGACCGAAGCCAACCTCGTGCTGCGCATCGCCACGACGGTCATCTTCCCGGCCTCTTTCCGCTACCAGAGCGAGCTGGCCACGGCCTGCGCCAATCTGCAGTCCATCGGCAAGGAGTTCGGCACGACCACCCTTGATCAGCTGACCGCCAACCTGCGCGCCATGCAGAAGGTCACCTATGAGCTGGAGGCGCTGCTGGATGCCGACAAGGGCGAGACCACGCTGGATCACGCCATCTACTTCTGCAAGACCATCCTGCCTGCCATGAACGAAGTTCGGAAGCATGCCGACATCCTGGAAACCCTGGTCGCCGACGACCTGTGGACTCTGCCCAGCTACCAGGAGATGCTCTTCATCCGCTAACCGACTCAAAGCGGCAGGCCGTTCAAATACGGCCTGCCAACCCTTTTCCGCCGAACCGGCCTGCGAAGCACATCCTCCCCTCGCCAGGTTTTTGCCGATTACCGGCCGGTTCACGGATTTTTTCAGGCCGCCTCCGGGCTGCCTTTTTTTGCGCCGTGTTGACGGCGCGGGTCCGTGTGTCTAGATATCTTTGCTCCATGCAGATCTTTTGACAATTTCGTGTCGGCTGCATCGCTGCTTTGAGCTTTTTTTTCGTGCATGACGCGCGATTCCACAATGACCCACAGGATAGGTTGATGAAGAAATACGACGTGTACGGCATGGGCAACGCCCTGGTGGATATGGAGTTCGAGGTGCCCGAGGCCTTTTTGGAGACAATGGGCGTGGAGAAGGGGTTCATGACCCTGGTCGACGAAGAGCGGCAGTTCGAGCTGCTCGAATACCTGCGCAGCGAGCGCAGCGTGCGCTCGGGCGGAGGCTCGGCGGCCAACACGATCGTGGCCAACGCCTTTTTCGGCGGCAATTCCTTTTACACCTGCCTGGTCAGCAATGACGAAATGGGCGACTTCTACGCCCAGGAACTGGCTCGCGCCGGGGTGGGAACGAATTTGGCCGAACGTCGCGCCGACGGGGTCACCGGCAAGTGCCTGGTCATGATCACGCCCGACGCCGAGCGGACCATGAACACCTACCTTGGCATCTCCGAATTTCTGTCCGTGGCGCAGTTGTGTCCCGATGAGTTGCGCGAGTCCGAGTTCCTGTATGTGGAAGGGTATCTGGTCACTTCGCCTTCGGCCCGTCCTGCCGTGGTCGAGGCCATGAATATGGCCCGCGCCGCCGGAGTCAGGACGGCCTTGAGCTTTTCCGACCCGTCCATGGTCAAGTATTTCCGCCTTGGCCTGGAGGAGATCGTCGGGGAAGGGGTGGACCTCCTGTTCTGCAACCGCGAGGAAGCGCTGCTGTGGGGCGAGTGTCGCACCCTGGCCAAGGCTGTGGACGTACTGCGGCAAAAGGCAGGGGCCTTCGTGGTCACCCTGGGCAGCGAGGGGGCACTGGTCTTTGACGGATACGCCGTGCACGAGATCGCCTCATACCCGGTCACGCCCTTGGATACCAACGGGGCCGGGGACATGTTCGCCGGAGCCTTCCTGTATGGCATCACCCACGACATGAATTACGTTCAGGCCGGCGAATTCGCGAGCCTGGCCGCGTCAAGGGTGGTTCAAACCTTCGGCCCCAGGCTCAAGCCGGAAGAATACGCCCGGACCTTGGCCGAATTCAGGGCCAGGTAGCACGTCATGCTGGCGGGACTAGAAGTATGGGCGGAAGGGCTTGGCTGGCTGGCCGCTTTTTCCGCCCTGACATTCGTGGGTTCGCTGCTGGTCCTTCCCCTAGTGGCCGCCCGCATTCCCGCCGACTATTTCTGCTCCGACAGGCGAGGCAAGACGCTGTGGCGCAAGCGCCGCCCAAGCCTGCGCATGCTCGTCCTGATCCTCAAGAACATGCTGGGCCTGGTCCTCTTCCTGGCCGGGGTGCTCATGCTCTTCCTGCCCGGCCAGGGCCTGCTGACCATTTTCCTTGGCATCCTGCTCATGGATTTTCCCGGCAAATACCGTCTGGAAAGGTATATCATCTCCCGCGGACCAGTCTTGCGCGGCATCAACTGGCTGCGCAGGCGCTCCGGGGTCGCGCCCCTGGAAGTGATGGAGTGTGATGATCAGTTTTGAGTACTTACGCACTGCTTTTGACCGGGAGAATCGGCAGTGCCTGGCGGGGATGCGTGGCTCTGAAAAGAGAAAGTTGTCTGATTCAGGGATATTGCGCAGTGATGGCGGCGCAGGGCGCTATATTCCATGGCTATTGCTTGTCTTGCAACATGTTGAAATATAAGATTTTAAATTCAAATTAAATTTTTCCGAAAAAAGTCTTTGACAGCGCGGATGTGTCCCTATAGAGACTGTTTCTCGTTGGACGGGACGGGGCGGTTAGCTCAGCTGGGAGAGCGTCGGCCTTACAAGCCGAGGGTCATAGGTTCGATCCCTGTACCGCCCACCACGAAGACAAAATGCGGGGTCGTAGTTAAGTCGGTTATAACGCCGGCCTGTCACGCCGGAGGCCGTGGGTTCGAGTCCCATCGGCCCCGCCAAAGAAATCAAGGGTTTAAGATCTAATGGTCTTAAACCCTTTTTCTTTTTGTGGATTATTGGCGCTCCAGAGCCCGCGTTTGCACTTGTGGAAGCGGGATGTGACGGTTGGCCCGGCCAGGGGCCGCCGAAACTCCTTCACCGGCCTCGTAGAGTTTAATCGTCGCCCCTGTCGGACACGCACCGATTTTCAAGCGGCCCGCGACGATTAAACAAACGATGCCTGGCTCAGTCAGACAGTCGGCGGCCCCTGGCCGGGCCAACCGCCACACCCCGCGCCAATGTCATGTTGAGGAAAGGCCATCTGGAAACGGGTGGCTTTTCTTTTGCTTGGACTGCCTGCGCAGGTCATGACTACCCATTTCCTTGAAAAGAAAGAGCTCATTCCAACTCTGGATAAACCTGAATATCTCGTACTTTTCCAGTCTGTTGGTCGATGATGAACGCGACAAGATACGCCTTGAGATGGTCAACTCTCGGACTGCTCCCGATGTAGTATGCCGGATTCACGTCATATTCAAAGTATGCCGTGCTATTTCCCAGCTGATGTATGATGAAAGACCTGTCTTTGTCTGTGATAGGCGAATTTTGTTTAAGAAAATCATGAATCATCGTCCCGCGAACATATTCATTCGAAATTGCCCATACATCCGGATTGAATTCGGCGTTGCCAAGTTTTGCCAATGACTCCTGGCGATTATCCAGTGAAGAGCATGAAGCCGCCATTACAATGATCGAAACACAGCAAATAAACCTGCTAAAATGATTAGTAATATTTGAGTTTGCCTTGCTGAAGAGCTTTGTAACATTCATCGGCGATTGACCTCTCGCTTCCAATATTCTGACCAATTTCTGCTCCAATCTTGTTGTTATGGAGATCCATGCTTTTCTCGGCAAAGTCATTTCCGTCCTGCATTTCGTGCATGGTCGTAAATTTGATTGCCTCACTGTGACTGATGCGCTTGGATATCAGGCCTGACCACATACAATGCCGAAAAGCATCTGTCTCGTCATTGCGACCATTATATCCAAAACGCCGTTCCGTTTCACGTTCAGCGTCATCCTGACATTCTTTGATTACATAACTTCGGACAGGATTCATCAAAACATACTTTCTCTCTTCTTCATTGAGCCTGGAATAGTTTGTCACGGATTGACATTCTCCCTTACTATATGGATGGAATTGAATCCACGACAATTACATCGCGAAAGCATGATATGAAATACTCATAATGATTTACAGATTACATTAAATAGATGGGTAAGAATATGTAGTGACGTCATTGCAAAAAGTAGTCATCCCCTTAAAGAAGGGGATCCATTCCTTTTTAAATGTCTGAAAAGAATGGATTTCGCGCCATTGTCCGACATGGCTTGCCTTCGCGGGAATGACACTCAGGTTCTTTCGCGACTTTTTGCAGTGGCGCCTGTCAGTTCTGTATGACAAAAGAAGGGCTTGTCGTGAATGCAACTTTTCTTGTGGCGGAGATGCAAAAAGAAGTTTCGCGTTCGAAGAGAATTGAAAGTCAACGCTGACGAGCAGCCTTGGGCCTGAACGGTTGGAAGTTAGAAATCTAAAAAAAACGTGAAACGTGCTTTTCAAGGTGGAAAACAAACGACAAGGCTATCCGGGAACGGGTGGCCTTGGGTTGTTTCTTGGGGTGGGGATCGAATTGGGTTTGTTGGTGGTTGCATGCGTGGACGTGGTTGGCGCCAGACGCCATGAACGCATCGAAGCGATGTGGGATCCGTGTGGCGGTGCCTGTTAAATCCCAATTTGTTCTATGAAAAATCCCAATTTTATATCCCAATTCGTTTATAAATATAGAAACTTATCATTGATTTTTGATTAAACAAATTGATGACACGATGCAGGATGCACCGGCAACTCTGATCAGCGGTCCGAGGCAGGCTGGCAAAACCACGCTGGTATGTCGAGTCGGCAAAAGATGCGTCACCTGACTCTTGACGACGAGACCGTGCTGCTGGCCGTCAAGGAAGATCCCGTGGCGCTTGTTCGTGACGCGGACTGGGTTGTCATCGACGTGATCCAGCGTGCGCCAGGCCAGTTCATCGCCATCAAATAGAGCAGTTGGTGTGTCCGCTAATGTGAAGATAGCTCAGTTTATCGTTCTGAAACGCAAAGCCATCCGGTGACGGGTGGCTTTTGTTGATAAGTAGGGCTGTGGTCAGAAGTTGTACTTATAAATATGTATGACAAAGTAAGCTCTTGCCGTAACCGCAACTTTTCTTGTAGCGGTAATGCAAAGGTAATCAGCATCCATTTGATGAAGCATGTTCGGGCTGAAATTTCACCATAAGATGGCCTGATACGCTTGCCTTTCGCTTACCTCTACCTGAGTACCACTTTAAGAACGGAGTTGACGTGATGAAGGACTTTCTGTCTCGTCTCAAGTCCCACGTGGAGCACATCAAAAATGTCGGAGCGCATTGCTCAACTGAAGAAACAACAAAGCAGGCTTTGATACTGCCCATGTTGGATATCCTCGGCTTCAGTCCATACGATCCGACAAAGGTTCGTGCAGAATTCAATGCTGACTTTCTTGGCGTCAAGGCATCAGAGCGCGTCGATTACGCGCTTTTCTGTCACGGAGTCCCCGTAGTGTTCATTGAAGCCAAGGCTTATGCAGAGAAAGTAACAAATCACGCACCTCAGTTGTCGCGCTACTTTAATTCGTCGCCAAATGTTCCTGTCGGAATAATAACCAATGGTAGAGAGTGGCGTTTTTTTACTGATCTTATTCATAAAAACGTCATGGATTCAGAGCCATTCCTCATTATCGATCTGTTGGATTCGAACGAAACGGAACTCTCCTGTTTGCGTCGTTTTCGATATGACGAGTTTGAACCTGATAAGCTTCGCTCTATGGCTGAAGAAAGCACATACTTTACCGCTTTTACGGAAGTGATCAATTCTTCTTTGAAAAATATTGACATAGATTTCGTTAGATACGTGGCAAATAAGGCGTGCATTCAGCGCCAACTCACAGCAAAATTTTTAGACTCCATCACCCCGATTGTGCGCCGTTCCATTGAAAAAGCTGTCAGCGACATGGTTGTCTCTGGACTGTCCGCTCCCGATTTATCAAAAAATGAACAGCAAACGCAAATTCAAGATCAGGACGCTGATTTCATTGAAGGTGTTAAGGACATTGTCAGTCCAGAGAACGAAAAAATTGTTACTACTATTGATGAGCAGATGCTTTATTCATACTCGGTTGACATTCTTGGATGTGACGCAGAAATTCTATTGAAAGATACGGAAACTTACTGTGCATTGTTGTACCAGGGAAAAGTAAACAGATGGCTATTGCGATACCGTGTTGACAAAAAAATTCCGACAATTGAGCCATGTGTACCGATGACGCCGGAGCGGACCTCTGAGATTACAAGAGCCGGTCTCGAATTACTCTCATCTGGCCAGATCAGACTTGCCAAGCCCGAGTACATCTACAGGTTGGCGGGGCTTCTTTTCGACTGTTATGAGTATGTCAAAAATGATGATAATTTCAGAATCAAGAAACGGTAAAGATTAAGCTGGTTCTAGTGATAGTCGTTTTAGAATGATTCAAACATAAGTCAAAAGCAGATTTGGCCCCATTGCTTCCCCAGGATACTACGTCAAGTGTGATATTACGCTGAATCGGTGATGACAATCGTTGGAAGTGGTGGATGACGTTTTGACTAAGTCCGAATAATAACACTGTTAGGCAGCACATGATAAATCGACCCGATGGATGGAATCGTTTAGGTATCGTGCTCTGTATTGTATGGCTAATTGGCGTGCTGGCAATTACTGCAATTGACCATACTTTGCCCAAGAACGGCCTGTTTGTTGCCGTTTCTATGCCTGCTGGGATGGGATTCTCAAAAGGTCAGCTCACAATGGCGGATGGCCGAACCATCGTCTTGAACGATCAAGTATCTGACAAACCATGGGAAGTAGACTGGGGCGCTGAGAACCATGCTCCGGTGTCGCGAGATCTGCGCTGGCGCAATCTTCTCTATGCTGCTTGCTTCCCTTTTCTAGTCTGGCTACTCGCATTCTTGCTTGCTAAAGCTATCCGTTGGGTTTTGGCTGGTTTTCGTGGCAGTGCTGCCTAGCAATTCATTTAAGCCGACGCCGCTTTGAGGCTCTGCCTGGGTGACTGGTGCGGCGGAATGCGCCGACATCGTAAAACTGATATTTCGAGAAAGGCAGAAAGCAAAGAAATTTGAGGTATTATCGAGTAGTTTTGTCCGAGGCGAGAAAACCTGATTTTCTGGCCCGAGGGAGCACTTTCTCTTGACCTCGGTCCTTTTGATGGGTGACCCCATTGCTTTGGGGGGGGATGATTCCCTGAGATGAAGAATTTGGTTTCATAAGCCCTTGCTGTTGAAATAGTTGCAAAAACAATGCAACTCACTCGGAATGTTATTTTAGGGAGGATGCCGACAAATTTTCTGGAATTGAGGTGAAACGTAAGTTCCAATTGATAATTATAATTCCAAGACAACTTTTTTAAACTTAATAATGCTGATAACTCTACTCTTATGAATATTGAAACTAAAATTGATCGCCGTATTTGGGATGCAATTCGGAATAATGTTGAAAATAGAAATTTTACTGGAGCAATTCAAGATAGTATTTATTTTATGAGTGAATTGATACGCGAAAGATCTGGTAAAGAAGGTGACGGTGTATCACTTATCGGTGCAGCATTTGGAGGAAACGAACCTGCTTTAAAAGTAAACAACTTTAGAACAGAGAGTGAAAAAAATATTCAAAAAGGAATTGAGCATATATTAAGAGGAATTTATCAATCTATACGTAATCCGAGAAGCCATGAAAAATATTCCGATCCAGAGGATGATGCAATTTCTATTATATTATTTATTAACTATTTAGTAAAAATTATAGATAGTAGTAAGTCTCAATTTAAGGATATTGATTTTATTTCTCGCGTCATTGATCTTGCATTTGTAGACAATATTAAATATGCAAGAATTCTTGTCAGTGAAATTCCAAAAAAGAAAACGATGGATATTTTTTATGGGGTATTCAATGAAATAGAAAATTCTGAAGGGAGGAAAATTAGATATTTTTTTGAAGCACTATTCGAAATACTTTCTGATGACGACAAAAAGGAAGTCTATAATACAATATCAAACGCATTAAAAAGAACGTCAAATAGTCGTTATATTACAAATATGATTATAATATTTGAGGATATATGGGTGAAAATTGACGAAGCTGCACGGATGCGTATTGAAAATATTCTCATAGAAGATATTAAAAAAGGCGTAATCATTCCACATACAAATGTACTACAAAACGGGGCCTTGGGTACATGGGTAACGTCTATATCTAGTAATTTTTTATTAAAAAATAAACTTATTTCTGTTCTTGAACATAAATTAAGTAGCCCCGTACGACCTGAACAAGATTATGTTTTTAGATACTTAGGGTCAATATTTTGTGACATTTTAGAAAAACCATCACAAAATTTACAGCACTTAATTATAAAGGGACTGACAAACGGAGACGGGCGATTTAAAGATTTAGTTGAATACGAATTTTTCCCTAAAGGTGAGAAATGGAGTACCCCCTTTAAAAAATACTTTGATTCGTTTGAGGCTGCCCCTCTTCCGTATGATCCGCTTTACGATGATGTTCCGTTCTAGCGAATACCTTTTACAAACTGTAAATAGTCAGCCCTGAAAAACTCTAATAACGGTTCGTCTGGCGCAAGGCTGTACCAACCGAACATTGGATCGAAAAATGTGCCATACGAAGAAAAGGGGTCGGGTCTGCTTTTGACTTTTCTTCGTGCCGTGAGTTCGAGTTCCATCGGTCCCGCCATTAGAGAACAAGGGATTTCAGTCGAAAGGCTGAAGTTCCTTTTTTCTGTTGTGGGTTCCCGTCTGCTTAGAAGTGGCTCGACAGTCGTGATGGGAATCCGCTAGAAAGCGGGACAACAAAACATCGTCCGCGTGATGCGCGACCCGGAGAGAGTATGCAATTCAAGCATGTCATCATCACCCGTTTCAACGTCAATATTCACCAGTCAGACTATCCTTTCAGACTGAGTGGTACGTGGCTCATGGAAAGACTGGAATTTTTCCGGCAGTTCTGCTTCCCCTCGGTTTCGGAACAGCGGAATCAGAATTTCACGTGGCTTGTGCTGTTCGACGAAGAGACTCCGGATCACTTCAAGCGTTTCATCAAGGCTTTCGAACATTATCCGAATTTCACCCCCATGCTTTGCGGCGAGTTTTCCACCATCATGCCCAAGGTGAGCCAGTATCTTGCCCAAGTCTGCCAAGGGGCCGAATATTGTTTGACAACGCGTCTGGACAATGACGACGCTATTTCCAGGGATTTTGTCGAGATATTGCACGAGGCCGTGCAAAAAATCATCGACTCCAGACCCGAGGGGGTAGACGAACTCTTTTTCAACTTTCCCAACGGGTTGCAGTACAGTTCTGGAATTGTTTACGATTTTCGGGACATGACTAATGCATTCATCAGTTTTTTGGAAAAAACGGATTCTCCGCAAACCGTGTACTGTGTCGATCATCCTGCCATATACGGGCGAGCAGACGTGGCGCAAATCGAAGCAAAGCCGCTATTTCTGCAGCATGTCCATGAACGCAATGTCTATAATTACATCAGAGGTGAGGTTTCTGACAGGTCAGGTGCGTTGGATGAATTCAATTTGAAGTTATGAGCTTGAGGGGGTTTTCGTTTTTATAAATCAGGTTCCCAAACGCTAAAAATCTCCGATTCTGTTTTTTTGTGCCGGTTCACATCACTCCCAAAATCCAACCTTCGATCTGGGCCACGCCGAAAAAGGGAAAATGTGGCGGGTCTGCTTTTGACTTTTTTCGTGCCGTGAGCTCGAGTTCCATCGGTCCCGCCATTAGAAAACAAGGGATTTCAGTCCAAAGGCTGAAGTCCCATTTTTCTGTTGTGGGTTTCCGCCTGGTTAGAAGTGGCTCAGTTCTTCTGCATCTGGCTTATGAACTGATTGGCTTCTGTTATGGAGCTTTCCATCTGTTTGACGAGTGCGGCCACATCGCGCTTCACGGTGGCGAGTTCCGTCTTGATTGAGGCGATTGCCCGGGCATTGAGGTTGTGCTTGAGAAAAAGGACCTGATCGCGCAGCACGTCAAGGACCGGGTACATGGTCTTCTCGGCCTTGCGCATGGCTGCGACCATTTTCGCGTACTCGCGTTTGGTGTCGCGCAGCTGGCTGGCGCTTTGATCCCGCAGCCTGGGGTTGGAGTACATGGAAAGCTCATTTTCCCACTCGGCAAACAGCGCCCCGGCCACATCCTCGACCTTGTCGATCCGGTCGGCAACGGTGGCCGCCTGATCCTCACAATCCTCATACGATGCGTTCAGCCGTTCATACGCAACCTGCAGTTCTCCACCGTCGAAATTGACCACACTGGCGAAGCGCTCCAGGGCGCTGGCGAACTCCTCCTTGGCCTCGGCCTGGGAATCACGAGCAGCTTCGACACGATCCACGAGGATGTCCCGCTTGTGAACGCCCACCTTCTCCATGGTTTCGTAGTAGACTTTCTGGCAGCCCCCAAGGGACAAGACAAGCAGAACGAGTACAGGCAACCGCAAGATGAGTGACATGCGACCCTCCTTTTTTCAGAATGAAGTGAAGGTTTTGTGTAGCCCGTTGTCGCAGGGTTGCCAAGACGCAAGCACCGCTCAATGTCAAACGCGTCATCAGCGTTTCGACACCTTTGATTCTTGTCCCTTGCAGAAAATTCAAGATTCAAGCTCTGGTAACCGTTGAGACCCATCAGCCCCGTCATTTCGAGAGTGACGACGCCCAAAAAGACTTCCAGTCCGGCTTTTGCGTGTGTAAGGAAATCGAGGGCTTGGCAATGCCCGTTTGGTGTGGTTTTTATCTTTCAAAGGAGTGGCTTATGTCTTTTGCCGTCTTGCAGAGCGCGTTTGGGCTGGTTGCCTTTGTGCTCATCGCCTGGCTTTTGTCGGAGAATCGCCGGGGCGTGCGCTTGCGGCTTGTCGTCATCGGCCTTGCGCTGCAGTTTGCGCTGGCGGTGGTGCTGCTCAAACTGCCCATGTTTCAGGATGTTTTTCTGGCGCTGAACCGGGCCGCGCAGGCTCTGGAAGAGGGGACTCGGGCCGGGACGAGCTTCGTGTTCGGTTATCTCGGGGGCGGGGCGCTGCCTTTCGAGGAGCCGTATCCAGGCGCGGCCTATGTCTTCGCCTTTCGCGGACTGCCCGTCATTGTGGTCACGGCGGCGCTGTCGGCGCTGCTCTATCACTGGAAGATAATTCCCGTGCTGGTCAGAGGCGTGTCCTTTGTCCTGCAGCGGACCATGGGCATCGGCGGGGCGCTGGGCATCGGGTGCGCGGCCAACATTTTCGCGGGCATGGTCGAGTCCCCGCTTTTCGTGCGCCCGTATGTCGCATCCATGACCCGCAGCGAACTCTTCACCCTGATGACCTGCGGCATGGCGACCATCGCCGGGACCGTGCTCGTCCTCTATGCCGGGATCATCGGCCCGGTCCTTCCGGGCGCCCTGGGACACATCCTGACCGCATCCCTGATCAGCGTGCCCGCGTCCATCCTCATCGCGGGCGTCATGATTCCCGAATCCGGCCAGCCCACCCTGGGAAAGGTTTCGCCGCCATCCGAGAGCCGCGGTTCCATGGACGCCGTGGTGCAGGGCACGACCCTTGGCGTGAAAGTCTTCATCAGCGTGGCGGCGCTTCTGGTGGTGCTGCTGGCCCTGGTCAGCATGTTCAACCAGGCGCTCGGGCTGTTGCCTGAGGCCGGAGGCGAGGCCCTGACCCTGCAGCGCATCCTCGGCTACCTCATGAGCCCGCTGGTCTGGCTGACCGGAATTCCCTGGGGCGAAGCGCACGCGGCCGGGAGGCTCATGGGGACCAAGATCGTGCTCAACGAGCTTCTGGCCTATCTTGATCTGGCGGCGATCCCGGCCGGAACCCTGTCCGAGCGCAGCATCCTGATCATGACCTATTCCATGTGCGGGTTCGCCAATGTCGGCAGCCTCGGGATTCTCATCGGCGGACTGAGCCGTGTCGCCCCGGAGCGCACCGCCGAGATCGTCGAACTCGGCCCCCGGTCCGTCATGGCCGGAGTCCTGGCCACGATGATGACCGGCGCCATGGTCGGCGTGCTGTTCTGAAAAGGAGGAATCAAATGCGATTGCAAAAGCTGCTGCGGCTCATCCTGGTCCTGTTCATCCTGCTGCCGAGCGGATGCGCCACACTGAACTCTGTCGGGCACACAGGCCCCCAGTCCCTGACCATCCTGCACACCAACGACCATCACGGGCGCTTCTGGAAAAACGGTAAGGGCGAGTACGGACTGGCCGCCCGCAAGACCCTGGCCGATGCCGTGCGGGCCGAGGTGTGGGCCAAGGGCGGGCACGTGCTCCTCCTTGATGCCGGGGACATCAACACCGGCGTGCCCGAATCCGACATGCTGGACGGCGAACCGGACATCCGGGGCATGAACGCCATGGGGTACGACGCCATGGCCGTCGGCAACCACGAGTTCGACAATCCCCTGACCGTGCTGCGCAAGCAGGAGCGGTGGATGGAGTTCCCGCTGCTCGCGGCCAACATCTACGACTCCTCGGGGCAGCGCCTTTTTGCGCCCTGGCACCTGTTCCGGCTGCGCGGACTGACCGTGGCCGTGTTTGGCCTGACCACCGAAAGCACGGCCATTGTCGGCAATCCCGAGCATGTCAGGGGGATCGTTTTCCGTTCGGCCGTGGACGAGGCGCGCGAACTCGTGCCGAGGCTGCGCAGGCAGGCCGACGTGGTCATCGCCCTGACCCATCTCGGATTTACCCGGACCGAGCTTCCCGGCGACCCGCAAACCGGTTCCAGGGCCCTGGCCCGGGCCGTGCCCGGCATCGATCTCATCGTGGACGGGCACTCGCACACGCAGCTGGACGCCCCGGTGCTGGAGGGAGGGACCGTCATTGTCCAGGCCGGGGAATACGGCAAATATCTGGGCCGGGTCGATCTGAAGTGGACCAGGGATCAGGTGTATCTGACCGGCGGGGCCCTGTTGCCCGTGAATCTGGTCTCGAAAGTCAACGGGGAGATAGTGCCGCCTGCAACGCCCGTGGCCGAGGACCCTGCCATGCTGGACCTGCTCACGCCGTTCAAGGAGCAGGGGGGCAAGGCCCTGCAGGCCGTGATCGGTCACGGCAACGGAAATTTCACTGCCGACCGCGCCGTTACGCGCTATTCCCAGACCGCGCTTGGCAGCCTGGCCTGTCTTGCGCTCATGGAGAAGACGGGGGCGGACGCGGCGGTGATGAATTCTGGCGGCATCCGCGCCGGATTGCCGTCCGGGTCCATCACCTACAGGGACGTGCTGACCGTGAAGCCCTTCGGCAACACCATCTGCACCGTGGACATGACCGGTGAGGAACTGGCCGGATACCTTGGGCAGGTGGCGGCCTTCGCTCCGGGTTCGGGCGCCTTCGCGCAGTTCGGCGGGGTTCGCTTCGTGCTGCGGGCAGGAATTGCCGAAGACGTCTCCGTGGGCGGCGAGCCCCTGGATGCCAGCCGGATGTACACCGTGGCCATGGAAAGCTATCTGGCCGGAGGCGGCGACGGGTATCCGGTGGTAAAAGGGCGGCAGGGCTTCGTGGATACGGGATTCGTGGACGCGGACGTGCTGCGCGAATACATCACAAGGCATTCCCCGCTCGATCTGGCCGATTACGCCACCACCGGAGACGTGCGCCGGGAATGAGTCCGGGAACTGCCCAGGCTTCCTGATCCGGGCTCCTGATTTTTGCCGAAGCGCGGCCCGCATGCGGCATTTGCTTGATGTTTTCAGGTCTCGGAATCAGGCGAAGAAAATGGGTCGGGTCTGCTTTTGACTTTTCTTCGTGCCGTGAGTTCAAGCCCCATCGGCCCCGCCATTAGCGATCACGGGATTTCAGTCGAAAGATTGGGATCATCAAAAAAATGGATACTTCCAAGCACAATTGAAAAGCCCCCTGACCTGCCAGCCACATTTGTATGCCCTCAAACCGGAAAGGATCAAAAGTTCCTTAATTGGGAACTTATTCTTGACAAAGGGTTTGGGAACTCCTAGGTGGAAACTGTGAACGTACTCAGCCGAAAAACCCTGAATTGCTACTGTGAGCATTTTGCTGATGCGAGAGGAAGTCTCCTGTCTTGGTATGATCGGGTCTCCAAGAAACGTTACTCAAACCATGCTGAGTTGAAAGAGGATTTTCCCAGTGCGGATCAAGTCGGCGACAACAGGTATGTTTTCAACATAAAGGGAAATCATTTCAGGTTAATTGTTTGGATTCGGTTTGAGACAGGACAAGTGCTTGTGAAGTGGTTTGGCACCCATGCCGAGTACGACAAAATAAAAGCAGCAGAGGTGAAATATGATGATCCGTGCCATTAAGACAGATGCTGACTACGAAGCGGCACTGGCTCGGGTCGAAGAGATTTTCGACTCGGAGCCCGGTAGCCCTGAGTTTGACGAACTGGAGGTCTGGGGGACTCTCATCGGTGCATACGAAGATGAGAATCATCCTGTTCTGCCGCCAACTCCAATTGAGGCCATTGAATTTGCCATGGATCAGCAGGGGCTGAAGCAAAAAGACCTTGTTCCCTTAATTGGTTCAAAGAGCAAAGTGTCCGAGGTGTTGGCAGGAAAAAGAAAACTCACGCTGAAAATGATCCGCGCACTACACGAGGGTCTGGGGATTCCCGCGGACACCCTCCTGAAGGGCCCGGGTAGAGAATTGCCTGAGAGTCTGGCAGATGTCGATTGGAGTCAATTCCCTGTAAAGGAAATGGCCAAACGAGGCTGGTTTGAAGATGGCAAAGACTTGATGGATAGAGCTGAGGAGGCTGTGCGCCATCTTATGGCGAAGGTCGGCCAACCTGACTGCCTGCCTACGGCGTGTTATCGTTGCGGCATTTCCAGGACTGCGGCAGACATTGATATCTATGCTGTTCAAGCTTGGCTGCTGGGGGTCCAGCTCAAAGCGCAGCGCATCGAAACAACAGGCACCTACGAAGGCAATCTGGATGAGACCTTTTTAAGTCGCCTGGCCAGGCTGAGCATGTTTAGCGATGGCCCGCAAAAAGCAGTGGAGTATCTCAGCTCAAAGGGGATTAAACTGGTTGTTGAGCCGCATTTCCCCCATACCAAGTTGGACGGTGCTGCAATTCTTCAATCAGGCGTACCGGTCGTCGCACTTACGTTGAGATACGACAGGATTGATAATTATTGGTTTACTTTGCTGCATGAATGCGCCCATGTGATAAGGCATCTTTCGGAAGACAACAGCCTCATTCTTGACGATTTTGACTCTGAATCTTTCGATGATAGGGAGTATGAAGCAAATATTCTTGCAAGGGATGCAGTTATTCCTCTTGATGTGTGGGAAAATCACAAAATAAAGAAATTAAAAAATCCAGATAAAGAACACATCATTGAATTGGCAAATCAGATGGAGATTCATCCTGCTTTGATTGCTGGACGTATCCGATATGAAAGAAAGCAGTACAACATTCTTTCAAGCCTTGTCGGAAATCGAGAAGTGCGCAAACTATTTGTTTAATTTTTTTTGAAAGTATATTTTCAAAATCTCATCATAAAAATATTGCCAGTCTTCACAAAGGAAAAATATTTATGAATCAAGACAAATTTTACAAGCACATCACAAGACATTCAATAGGCCTGATTGTTTCTTTCGCTTTCATCTTTTTCTTCCTGGCCCCAACGCACGCCAAGGCCGAGTGGCCACGTCTCGCAATTTCTGCGGACGGGACCCCGATTTCCTTCGAATCGTATGGTTCCGGAGAACCGACGCTCGTATTTGTCCATGGCTGGAGCTGTGATGCCCGCTACTGGCGTGAACAAATCCCCCATTTTTCGAAAAATCACCGCGTGATTGTGCTTGATCTCGCAGGCCATGGCCATTCGGGCATGGGGCGTACTCAGTACACCATGAGATCATTCGGCGAGGATGTGAAAGCGGTTGTCGAGGCAAGCGGCAGTCGAAGCGTCATCCTGGTCGGACATTCCATGGGCGGCGCCGTCATCGCCGAGGCTGCCCGGCTCATGGCGGACCGCGTGATCGGGCTCGTCGGTGTAGATACGCTCGAGAACATCGAATACTCCATGACTCGCGAAGAATTCGAAGGCATGATCGCACCGCTCGAAAAGGATTTTCAGAGCGGCTGCCGGCAATTCGTGGAGGCGATGATTTCGCCTCGCACCGATGCGCAGCTTCGCGAATGGATTCTTGCCGATATGTCTGCCGCATCGCCGGATGTCGCATTGAGTGCCATGCAAGACATGATGTCGCAGTACATCACAGGTGAAGCCGCAAGGATATTCGAGGACATCCGCATTCCAGTCATGACCGTGAACGCCGACATGTGGCCCATCAATTACGAAGCAAACCGGCGCCATATGTTTTCCTTTGATGCCATTGTCCTGAAGGACGCGGATCATTTTCTCATGCTGAATCGTGTAGAGGAGTTCAATTCCGCTTTGGAAAAAGCGATCGGTATGTTTTCAGTAAATCAACCGACAGGCAGAAAGGACTAGGGCCAAGCTTGGCAGGCAAAAACTTTCGCTCATAGCAGACCTGCCTCAATATTCTTTTGCGACTGGATCTGTGAATAGATGAGTCCATGGGCCCATCAGGCGCGGAGAATGTTTTCGACAAGTCTGTACACCGTAGTTCCTCCAATGGCGCGCGGCCAGTCCGCGCAGGGGGGATTGTCCTTTTGCCGGGCGCGGCCGATCGCTTCCTCAATTCCTTGGCGGGTGATCTTGCGAGCGTCGAAATCCTTGTCGTAGTCGGGGAGATGGCGCTTCAGGCGGTCGATGCAATTCTGGACCGATTTTATGCCGGTGCCGTCCTCGAAGTGGAGCAGTAGCCAGTATTCAAATTTCGGGTTGCTGAGAGCCAATCCGTAATTCCCGCGTGCATGCGTCCAAGTATGAAGCAGGGACAATTGCTCTTCGGTCCATCGATCCCTGTCCACCACGATCCACGCTTCGTCGGAAGTTCTCAAGCCTTCCTGCCTGAGATAATCCTCCATCCGCTTCAGGACATGTCGCGGTGAACTGTCATGCCGGCTTTTGAGGCATTTCACCTGTATCACAGATCGCTGACCATTAAAGGCGGCAAAATAACGCGGTTCGGTCTTTTCGCCTTCGGCCGCGATCACGAACAGCTTTCGATAGCGACGCTCGCCAAGAGGTCTTTGGAAAACGCGTCTCTTGGAGCGCATCAGTCTTTCGCCTCGCTTTCTTTTTCGCGGCAGGAATTGGCCAGCGCCCCACCCAGCAGGATTCGGGGAATTCCGCCCAGTCGTCCCTGAAGGTAGCTTTTGCGGATGTCCTTGTCGTACCTGACGTCCTTGTATTCGCTGAAAGAAAAGAGACTCGAGGCGCCGGCGGCGTCTCTCTCGGTCACCCACATCTCGTCACGTCGCAGGAGTTGCTGATCCATGAGCAGGACATCGTGGGTCGTGAACAGGAGTTGCGTTCTGGTCTGCGTCGAGCAACTGGCCAGGTACGCCTCAAGCAGTCTGCGCGTGAGCAAGGTGTGCAGGCTGCGGTCGATTTCGTCGATGACATAGACCTTTCTGGACATCTGGGCCGAAAGTTCCAGGATTACAGGCAGGAGATCGATGATCCGCTGCGAACCGTCGGATTCCTGCCGGATCTCGAATCTGGCCTCGGTGCCGTCCGCCCTGGGGTGGAAGGTAACCAGCTTCTTGGCCATCAGTTCGCCGTCCTTGCGAGTCACAAGGAAGCGTTCGTTGATCGGCTCGGCGAGAAACCGTACGGTCATGCCTTCCTGAACCTCCTCCTGCAGTCTGTGCTTCAGCGACTCGGGCAGGGGGAGGTTTTCGAAGGGAACTTCTTCGCCGCCCAGGTGAGCGATGCCTGTGTCGAGCTGCGGCAGCATCTCATTCATGGTCGAGTAGAGCGGATGCCCCTCGTCGAGGAACTGCTCGAACGGTTCGAATCGGGAATCGGGCGCGACCAGTTCGAGCGTATCCTTGAACCAGTCATAGATCGGCCTGAAATTCTCGACCTTCTGTGAGACCGCGTTGGTCAGGAAGAGCTGGTTGTCCCGTGTCCCCTTGAAAGCGAACTGGAGAAACTGGTCTTTGCCCAGGGAATCGTCGAAGTTGGGCGAGCCCTGGCGACGATGGTAGAGCACTTTTTCACTGGTACTGGAAATGGCCACCAGCTTTTCTTCCAGAACCGCCTTGCGTGTCACCGCGAAACTGAACTCAAACATCATTTCGTCGATCAGGAGTTCGAAGCCGAATCGTGATGGAAGCTCGGCTCCCTTCCTGCCCAGCCGGAATGGCTCGACGGGGATCAGACCATCGGGCTGTGTGCCTTTGACGACCAAGGCCTTGGCGAAGCTCAGGGCCTTGAAGAGATTTGTCTTGCCCGATGCGTTTCCGCCGTAGATCGCCGCCACGGGGAGAACTCTCGTCTTGTACTTGCCGAGCCCGGGAACCCTGTCGCCATGCTGGCGCTCTCTGCTTGCGACCATCGAAAAGGTGACGCGATCGCGGAAGGACATCCAGTTTTCAAGTGAGAAATTGACGAGCATGCTCCGACTCCAAAAGTGAAAAATTCGTTTTTGACGGTCTTGATCTAAGCTCCAATGGGTGCAGAGTCAATATTTAAGAGAAAATTTCTCTTAATAGGGACAAGATGGTCTGCCTTGAGTCTTGAATTTATCTGTACGCTGAGTCTCTGAAAGGCAATAAGGGAGCCATCCGGAATCGATTGGCTTTTTGATTTATTGAGCTCGCGAGAGGCGGGGGGGCACCCATGCAGTCATGTATTCGGCATCGGCCAATATGCCGTGCCCCGATGGAATCCGCGCTCCAGCTCCTTGTCATCAAATCGGTATTTCAGGCCTTGGCTGACTCTCGCCTCTACGTGATTTTGAGGCACAAAAAAGCACAGTATCAGTCCCTAACCATTGAAAGCAATGGCTTGAGGCTCAACAGTCTCAAGCCATTTTCCAAAGATCCCGCCAGAAAGGAAGTGGAGTCTTCAGCGTTCTCGTATCCCCAGCGTCTTCGAGTAGTAGTCGCCCAGAGCCTCGTGCAGCGCGTTGGCGGCCAGTCGGGTGCAATGGCGGTCTTCTTCGGGCATGCAGTCCGGTCCGCCCAGCGCTTCAAGGACGGTGTCGCCCGTGATGGCTGTCACCTCTTCGCAGGTCTTGTTCACGGCCAGTTCCGCGGCCATGGACCCGCTGATCTGACTGGAGCCGCAGCCGTCGGTGCCGAATCCCGCGTCGCAGACCCGGTCGTTTTCGATGTGCAGAAAAATGCGAATGGTGTCGCCGCACGTGCCGGTGGATGCGCCCATGTACTCGGCCTTGGCCGGCCGGCCGTGGTACGGCTTGCTGCGCCAGCGTTCAAACCCGGCCTGACCGTAGGCCTGAACCGCCTCATCAAAAATTTTTCCCTGGAGTTCATTCACGATGTCGTCAAAACTGGCCATTGTCTCGTCCGTTTGTTGAGTGATTCCATGTGTCCCCGCTGGGAACAGACCAATGCGGGCTGGTAGCACCTCCTCCGAAAATCGGCAACACCTCTCGCCAAAAACGTGAACGTATACCAAAATGGTCAGAATATCCTTGTACAGGCCACGCCCACACGCCCTGAGCCGGTCGTTTGCGCTTCGGGAACCGCGTGCATGGACAAGCGTTAGAACTTGGAGGGGCAGGCAAGACGAGGCCCCCCTCAGCAGGTCATTCCTGCTGAAGGAAATTGTAACTTATTGTTTTGATATGCAAAACAGGTCTATGTGGCGCAGCTGCAGGGGATTTCTGGTCGTGATCGCCGTCATACCGCCAGACGCTCGTGGGAAAGGGTGAGATAGAAGCCCTCCTTGTCACGGGTAACCGGTTCTCCGGAAGCCAGAAAGTAGGAGGTTTCGCCTTCTGCCACACGAAACACGCCATTATGCCGAATCTCTTCCACTATCTCGACATAGGCCTCAATCACGACGGCCCGGCCGTCTGCGCGTCTGGCGTTAATCCGCTTGGATATGTGGATATTTCGTCGCAGATTGGCCGGAGGCCAGCGCATTGCCGGGACACCGTGGCGCATGGCGGCCAGAATCGTGACGGCAAGACAGACACAGACCGTCCCGACGCAAAGCAGCAGGACGCCATTAAGCTGCGCGTCACGCAGCACCTCCATGGCTTCCGGGGCGCTGCCCTTGCCAGTCAGAAACCGATCCTGGGCCAGGTCAATCAGTCGCGTCATGGCGAGCCCCTTCTGGATCAGCCACGCGCCAAGCACAACGGGCGCAGTAACCAGCAAAACGTCCGCAACGCCCCAAGTGCGAGTGGTTCGTTTTGTTTCGCCCTTCAAAAACTTTGCAAACAGCGTTTCACCGGCCCTCATGCCGAACTCCTTTGGTCACAGGTCCCTCGACTGAAGACACGAGCACGCGTTCCGCTTCCACCACGGCTTTTTTGATTTTTTCTGTAAACTCCGATAGCCTGACGCACGTGCCGGGGATATCAACAAGCGCAACCTTGCGGGTGATAGAGCTTCGTACATTTTCTTCATCATTCAGCCATTTCATACACTTTTCCTCAAAGTCCCTGCATAAGACATACAATTCCATCTCCATCTGCCATATCTCATTAACAGAGCACATTTTTTCAGTATATTTTTACTTTATTACATTAACACTTTGTATCACACAATAAGCATTGAACCTTACTCTGTTGTTAAACGAATACCGCTAAATCTGTATAAAATTGTAGTATTTGATGAGCAGAATTGTGAATTTTATAATGAGAACTAATTAGTTTCTCGATGAAGAAAAATAGGTTCAAGTATGCTTTTGGCTTTTTTGGTCATCCAGACTGCAGAAACCTAATCGATCAGGCTCGTAGGGTACATGGCATTCGAGCAGGAGGGGGCTCGGTTCCAAGTTTGTCCAAGAGACGCTCCGGATGTTCCCGCCGGACCGTACGTAGAATTCTTCGAACCAGCCGTCAGGGTCGCCCTTGGAGGATGCTGCTGCAAAAAGTCGCGAAAGAATCTGAGTGTCATTCCCGCGAACGTGTGCCCAGCATGGGTAGGCGGGCCATGTCGGGCAATGGCGCGAAATCCATTCTTTACAGATAGTTAAAAAGGCATGGATCCCCTTCTTCAAGGGGATGACGGCCTTTTGCAGTGACGTCTTGGAGGCGTAGGTTTGGGCCAGGCTAATTGTTGGCGGTGAAAGGGCTATTTGAGAAAAGGGCAGATTCCTCTTAAGAAACGAGCATGCATGTCAAAGCAAACTGAGCCACTTCTCTTGTTTTTCCGGGAATTATTCAAAAACCCGCACGCGGTGGGAGCAATCTTGCCAAGCGCGCACAAACTCGCGCGACGGATGGCAGCATGGTTGCCTCAAGGGGAAGGTCTGGTCGTTGAATTGGGTGCGGGTACCGGAGTCGTGACGCAAGCGTTGTGGACGCGGATGAATAAAGTGGAGCAGTTGTGGGTTGTCGAGCGTTCGACGGATTTTGCCAGCCATTTGAACAGGAAATTCCCTGAAGCGAACATCGTGTGTGGAGACGCGTCGGAATTATCCTGTCTTATTCCGGCGCTTCCGGTCGATATTATTGTGTCATGTCTGCCGTTCCGTTCATTTTCCGAAAGAAAGATTTTCTCAATCACACAGCAGTGGCATTCTGTCCTGGCTCCCCAAGGAATTGTGGTTCAGTTCACGTACGCCTTGAATGGTGCCGATGCGTTTCTAAAGTATGGCTTTTACGAACATGCGCATGAATATGTCTGGAGCAATATTCCCCCTGCCCGAGTTCAAGTGCTTAAAAGAAAAAAAGTTGGCGATTCTGATTTTTGATTTTCTGTAACCAGTACTTCAGGAACAAGCGAATCAGACTAGTGAGATGAACGGTATTCGGGAAAAAATTTTGTCAAAAGCAGATAGTTTTTCTTTTGCTGGAAGTACGAACAGCGCACTGGGAACAGCGGAGGTATAGATCGAACACCGTGAAAGTGCCGCCATGGCGCGAATCTCCAAAGACGGTTCCGTTTTGGAGATGGCTCGGTACCTGTGCGACCCTTCTGAAATCGGGCCAACTGCATCCGCTGCGAGCGCTTGCGCTCATTGGGGGGGGTAAGCACGAGGCATCCAGTGCCGTGAATTGGTCACGGCAGCGGAAAACGTTTGCCGTTGTGGTTCGGGACATGAAACATCAGTACGGGAGAAATGCATGAAAGCCATCGTCACGGGCGGCAACCGGGGGATCGGTCTGGAAATCACCAACGGACTTCTGCGCAGGGGATTCTCGGTGCACGTCATTTCGCGGACGGGCATCGAGCAACCGCCGGGGAACGTAATCTCATGGAGACGCGACCTGAATGACTGGGACGCCGTTGCCTCGGCCCTGAAAGAGATCGGAACCCCCGACGTGCTGGTCAACAACGCCGGCATCATGAACAGGAAGGCCGCCGTGGAATACGAAACGGACGACATCATGCGCATGCTCAACATCAATCTCGTCAGCGCCGTGCGCCTGAGCGTCATGGCGGCCGAAGGCATGGCCGCGGTGGGTGGCGGGCGCATCGTGAGCATCGGATCCCTGGCCGGACACATCGGACACTCCGATATCTGGTATGGCATCTCCAAGGCCGGTCTGGCCAACGCCATGCGCTCCCTCGCCAGGTCCCACGGCCCCCGCGGCGTCGTGACCTCCACCGTGGCTCCGGGACCCGTGGAAACAGACATGATCACAAGCATTCCTCCGGAACGCCAGGCCCGCCTCATGGCCGCGACCATCGCCGGCCGCTTCTGCGCACCCGATGAGGTGGCCGAGGTCGTTTGCTGGCTGGCCACGGACGCCCCGGTCTTCATGAACGGCGACGTCATCGACGTGAACAACGGCATGAACTGTCGCTGATCCTCCGGAAGTACTCCCGATCGCAAAGCAAGTTCAATGATTTAACACTATTGTGAAACAGGGCCCGAAAATATTCCATTTTTGCGGCCTCTGTGCGCGGATGTGCTACTTCTTGGCTCCTAAAAATGTTTATATTCAATTGGTTAAGTAATTTTTCGTAGTGGCCTCCTCTTTGCTTTGGCGCCATGGTTCCGCTTCATTCCTGTTGCGCTACCTCCACGCCAAAAACGACAAGGCAGTTTACTATGGAAAAGATAGACCTGTTATGGATAGTCATCTCGGCCTCGCTGGTTTTTTTGATGCAGCCAGGGTTCATGTGCCTTGAATCCGGGCTGACCCGGTCCAAAAATTCCATCAACGTGGCGATAAAAAATTTGGCCGATTTTGTTCTATCGGCGGCAGTCTTCTGGGTGCTGGGCTTCGGACTGATGTTCGGGAACCTTTCCTGGGACTTTTTTCATATTTCTCGCTTCAACCCCACCCCTGAGGACTCTTCAGGCTTTACGGCGGCCTTCTTTTTGTTTCAGGTCATGTTCTGCGGCACCGCCACGACGATCTTTTCCGGAGCCGTGGCCGAACGCATGCGTTTCGTGTCGTACCTTATCGTGGCACTCATCTTTTCCGTTCTCGTCTACCCCGTTTTCGGACACCTTGCCTGGCACGGCCTTGACGCCGGGCAGCTGACAGGTTGGCTCGGCGAGCGCGGATTCGTGGATTTCGCGGGGGCCATGGTTGTACACGGCGTGGGCGGCTGGCTGGCTCTGGCCGCGCTGATCGTGATCGGCCCCCGCAAGGGCCGCTTTCCCGTGGACGCCCCTCCTCGTGAGATCAACGCCGGCAACCTGCCCCTGACCGTGCTTGGGGCCTTCATGATCTGGGTCGGTTGGTTCGGATTCAACGGGGGATCCACTCTTGCCCTCAATGCAAGCGTGCCGGGCATCATCGTAAACACGGTGCTGGCCGCAGTTGCCGGAGGGGCGAGCAGCCTGGGCCTGGGCTGGCTTTTGACCCGCACGCCCAAAATAACCTATCTCATTAACGGCGTTCTTGGCGGATTGGTGGCTGTGACCGCAAGCTGCCATGCCGTAGACGGTTTCGCTGCGGTGAGTATCGGTCTGGTGGCCGGCGCGGTCTGCCTGGGATGCGAAGCCTTGCTCACGCGCCTGCGGATCGATGACGCGGTCGGAGCCGTGCCGGTGCATCTGGGCTGCGGCGTCTGGGGCATCCTGGCCGTGGCCTTCTTTGGCGACCCGGCCATGCTTGGCACGGGGCTGAGCATGGCCGGACAGCTCTGGATACAGTGCGTTGGCATTTTCATCGCCTTTGTCATCGCTTTCGCCTTGCCCCTGACACTTCTTAAGTTCATCAACCCCATATTCCCCTTGCGCGTCTCCCCTGAAGATGAGGAAACCGGGCTGAACGTCAGCGAACACGGAGCACGCACCGATATTCACGACCTGTTTGAAATGCTCGACAGGCAGGCCGCCACCAGGGATTTCGGCCTGCGCGCTCCCGAGGAGCCTTTCACCGAGGTTGGCCATATCGCACGGCGTTACAATCACGTGCTCGACGCATTGAACGACGCCGTTTCCAAGACTGAAGCCATCGTCAAGAACGCCGCCGACGCAATCATCATCTTCACAACGGACACCCTGCGCATCATCTCCGCCAACCCCGGGGCCAGCCTCATCTTCGGGTATTCCGGCGCAAGCCTGAAGCAGATGTCCGTGCCGGACCTGTTGCCGATTCAAAAATCCGCCAACTCCAGCGGGGACAACAGCGAGCAGGCCCTGCTGCGAGCTCTGCGATCCAGCAGCCAGGTGGAGATCACCGGGCGCAAGGCCAATGGTTCGCTTGTGACCCTGGAAGCAGTGATCACCCAGTCCAGTGCACGGCAGGAAAATTTCTACATCGGCACCTTCCGCGACATCTCAGAACGCAAACGTTACGAAAACAAGTTGCGCCGTGCCGAGGAAAATTTTCGCAGCATTTTTGAAAACGCCGTGGAAGGAATATTCAGGACCACCAGGCAGGGTGGCTATCTGCAGGCCAACCCGGCCCTGGCGAAAATCTACGGATTCGATAGTCCCGAAGAGCTCATGCGCCACTACGAGGACATCAGCCAACAGCTTTACGTCGAACCCGGCCGTCGTGAGGAATTCATCCGTCTGCTAAGCGATAATGAAGCCATTTTCGATTTTGAATCGGCGATCCGCCGCAAGGACGGCTCCATCATCTGGATTTCCGAAAACGCCCGCGCCTTGCGGGACGCGCAAGGAAAAGTCGTTTGCTACGAAGGCACGGTCATGGACATCACCCAGCGCCGTGCCATGCAGCAGGCCCTGGACCGTCAGATGGCTCTCTTTGGTCAGCTGTTCGAGGATTCCCCCCTGGCCATCGCCTTGGTGGACACCGTGGGTCGCATCGTCGAAATCAATGGCGCCTTCGAGAGCCTCTTCGTATACAGGCGAGGCGATATCCTGGGCAAGGACAACAGGCTCTTCATTGTGCCCGAGGAGCAGATGTCGGAGGTCAACAGCGTCCGGCAACGCATCCTTGAAGGCGAAACCGTGCAACGGGAGTCCTTCAGGCGCACCAGTGAAGGGAAAATCGTGCCGGTCAACATACTGGGGCACCCGGTGCGCATTGGCGGCGAGATCACCAACATTTTCTGGATCTACCAGGACATTTCCGAGCGCAAGGAATTCGAACGGCAGATCACCCACCAGGCCTTCCATGATTCCCTGACCGGACTTCCGAACCGCTCCCTGTTCCGTGAACGCCTGGGGCGGGCCTTGGAGCGGGCAAAGCGGCGCCCCGACTACCACTTCGCCGCGATGCTCATCGACCTGAACAAGTTCAAATGGGTCAACGATTCCCTCGGGCACCAGGCCGGAGACGCCCTGCTGGTTGAAATTGCGTCGCGCCTGGGCACCTGCGTGCGCCGCGTTGACACCGTCGCCAGGCTCGGTGGCGACGAATTCGCAGTGCTGCTGGAGGAATTCCGCACCAGCAAGGAAGTCGTGACCGTGGCCAACCGTATCCAGAAGGAAATTTGCCGTCCTTTTCTGTGGAGCGACAAGGAGATCCTTTCCGGGGCCAGCGTGGGCATTGTGCTGCACACAAAAGAGTATCTGCGGGCCGAAGACGTGGTACGTGACGCCGACATCGCCATGTACAAAGCCAAGGAGCGCGGAAAGGGGCATCTGGTTTTCCACAATCGCATGCGCCAGGAAGTGCTGGATGTCATCAACATGGAGAACGAATTGCGGCGCGCCATCGAAGAAGGGGAGCTTGAGCTTCATTATCAGCCCATCGTCACGGTGGACGAAAAGGAACTGGAAGGGTTCGAAGCCCTGGTGCGCTGGCGGCATCCTGTGCGGGGCATGGTCATGCCGGACCGGTTCATACCCCTGGCCGAGGAATCCGGCCTCATTGTTCCCTTGGGTCAATGGGTGATCAGTGCGGCCTGCAGGCAGCTCAAAGCCTGGGACGACGAGAACGGCGCCGGTGCGTGCAGGCTGACCATGAGCGTCAACCTGTCGTGTAAGCAATTCGCCCAGCACACCCTGGTGGACATGGTCTCAAGGGCTCTGTGTGACAACAACATCGCCCCACCGCGCCTGAAGCTGGAGATCACCGAGAGTGCCATCATCCACGACCCTGGTGCGGCGGCTGACAAGCTGCGTCGCCTGAAAGAGCTGGGCGTGTTTCTGGCTGTGGACGACTTCGGCACCGGCTACTCCTCGCTCAATTATCTGCGACAGTTCCCCATGGACATCCTCAAGATCGACCGTTCCTTCATCAGCGGCACCGATACGCCCAAGGAAAACGCCGAAATCGTGCGCTCCATCGTCGATATGGCTCACAGCCTCGGCCTCAGGGTCACAGCCGAAGGCGTGGAAACGCAGGAGCAACTCGAACGCTTGCAATCCATTAACTGCGACCGTGCCCAAGGCTACATGTTTTCAAAACCCATGAGCCCGAACGAGGCTGGAAACATGATCCGCGCAACAGTTTTGAAGAACGACCCTGACTGAACTAAAAAAACGAGAAATGGCATCATGCTGCTGTCCTTGAGCCGCTTGTTTCCTTATCAAGTCTGGAGAGATCATTCTGTTTTTACGGACAAATATTCTATCGCGTTGCATCTTCTCGATTGTCATGCTCATATTTCTATTTCCCGGGCGCATCCATGGAGCAGGAGACACGGTAGGGCCGGTCTCGATATGGAACGACATCGCCGCGCCGACACCATTCGATGTGTTGGGTTTGACGGTCGATGTCGCCAATTTCTTCAGGCGAATCCGGATTCTCCAGGAAATACAGGCGATCGAGGCGAGATATCCGCGGGGCGTGCCCATTGTCATTGAAGCGCACGTCATTCGTCACGGCGACGAGACCAAGACGATCTCGCGATTCGAAATACGCAAGACATGGGCCGATTGATTGCCGGAACCGGCTCAGGCCTGCCGCCTGTAGACCGCGAAGAAATGCGGCACCGGCGGGTCCTGATGGTCGTCGTAGGCCAGGAAGTGCGTCTCCGTCAGCCCGGCGCGCACGAACCCGTCGATCTCGCGGCGGTCCAGGGCGATGGGGAAGGTCTGGGAGTTGTCGTCGCTCTCGCGGCTGCGGCAGGAGACGATGACCTCGCCGCCGGGCGCGACCAGTTCCGCGATGGCGGTAAGCGCCCTGACGCGGTTGTCGCCGGTCAGGATCTGGATGGTGTTGCACTCGTAGACAAGGTCGAAGCCGCGGCGCCACGCGGGCGGGTACTCGAAGAGATCGGCCACGACGTACTCCACGGGGCTACCCGGGTAGCGCCTGCGGCACATGTCCACGGCCGAAGGGGAGATGTCGAAGGCCGTGACCACGTAGCCGCGCTCGCGCAGGGCCTCGGCGTCGTCCCCCAGTCCGCACCCGACCACCACGGCCCTCCGCCCGGCCGGGGCGGGGTGGGCGTCGACCCAGTCGAGCAGGAGGGGGCCCGGTTCCAGGTCTGCCCAATAGACGCTTCGGATGTTCCCGCCGGCCCGAGCATAGAACTCTTCGAACCAGCCATCGGGGTCGCCCTTGGCGGCGTAGGTTTGGGCCAGGCGGATTGTCGCTTCCTTTGGGTTGTCCATGAATCTCCTCTGCGATCGGTTTTTCGAGTGGGCTGGCTTCGCGATGGCGGATACGTTTTTTTCCCTGAACGGCTATCTTGATCAACAGCCGTTCATCTTCCGGGTTTTCTGCATCCATGCGCCACTGACAGGCCTATTTCGCGGCCTGGGCTATGATGGCGCGGCAAAATGCAGGCAGATCGTCAGGCTTCCGCGAGGATATCTGATTGCGGTCCACGACGACTTCCTTGTCGACCCACGTGGCGCCGGCGTTCACCAGGTCATCCTTGATGCCGGGGGTTGATGTGCAGGTGAAGCCTTTCATGATCCCTGCGGAGATCGGAATCCATCCGCCGTGGCAGATGTGGGCGACAATTTTCCCGGCTTCGTGCATTTCGCGGGTGAGTTCCAGGACCTTGGGGTCACGTCTGAGCTTGTCGGGGGCAAACCCACCGGCAACCACCAGCAGGTCGAAGCCCCCGGCCTGCTGGTCCGCAATGGCGGCAGTGGACTTGAAGGGATACCCGTTCTTACCTGTGTAGACGACTCCCTCCTGAGGCCCGGCGACGACCACTTCGGCACCTTCTTCGATCAGGCGGTAGTATGGGTAGAGAAGTTCCATGTCTTCAAAGATATGATCGACAAACATCAGGACTTTCTGGTTTTTTAATTTCATTTTGCACCCCGGTGGGTTGACGGATTATGGGTATGGGGGAAACAGCTCACCTGTCTTCATATGCCAATTTTGCGATGCATGTCCATGTCTTGACTTGAGTTGAGCCTCACGCTGCGGATCAGGCGAGTTTTTTCAGCCCTGCGGGGGAGTGATGTGGTTGTCGCCATATGCCTGTCAGGCTGTTTTCAATGGTCTCATAAGGCCCCGAGCATTCGACGCAGGCATGTGCGATGCATGGGCCTGTCCATTCAGCAACCGACTATTTTCTTGTCCACGCCCTCCAATCACTGGATATATTGCCCTTGAAATTTTTTCGATTTCTTATACACTTTTGTATATTTTCATGTGACAAAGTAATTTTAAAATTTTTATGCACGAAAACAATGCACAAGGACAGAATGTATGACGAAAGAAATTGAACATAAATTACAGACAAGGCATCTTTCCGTAGATGACTATGAAGCTTTACGAGAACTGCACAAGCGGGTCTACAAAAGTCTCGACACCCCGTGGACGCAAAAGCAGATCACGTTGCTGACCACCATCTTTCCCGAAGGACAGGTTTGCATCGAGGATAATGGGCAAATCGTGGCCGTCGCCCTGTCCGTCATTATCGACTTCAGCCTGTTCGGCGACCAGCACACCTATGATCAGATCGTTGGCAAGGGCACCTTTAAATCCCACGACCCGGAGGGGGATTACCTCTACGGCATCGAGGTCTTCGTGGATCCGGAATACCGGGGCATGCGGCTGGGACGGCGCCTCTATGACGCACGCAAAGAGATCGCCGAGACTCTCAATCTCAAGGGTATCCTGCTTGGTGGGCGCATTCCCGGCTATCACAAGGTCTCAAAGGAAATGGCGCCCCAAGAGTATATCCTCAAAGTCAAGAATCGTGAACTGTACGACCCGGTGCTCACTTTTCAGATGTCCAACGATTTCCACGTCCGCAATCTCCTCGACGACTACTGGCCGGGCGATCACGAATCCCGGGGCAATGCGGTGCTCCTGGAATGGATCAACATCTATTATCAGAAAAAAACGCGACTGGTGGGGCGCACCAAGTCCATCGCCCGCCTCGGTGTGGTCCAGTGGGAAATGCGTCGCTTCGAGTCCTTTGACGACTTCATGCAGCAGGTGGAGTTTTTCGTGGACACGGTCAGCGCCTACAAGACGGACATCATTCTCTTTCCCGAACTGCTCAACGCGCCACTCATCCGCATGTACGAAGGTATGCATCCCACCGATGCCATGCGCCGACTCTCGGAATACACCGAACCCATGCGCCAGGCCATGACCGAGATGGCGCTCAGTTACAACGTCAACATCGTCACCGGCAGCGTGCCTCAGATCCAGGAGGACGGCACCCTGCACAATGTCAGCTTCCTGTGCAGGCGCGACGGCACCTGGGACAGCCAGGCCAAGCTGCACATCACGCCGGACGAGGACGCACACTGGGGCTTCACGGGCGGGCAAAGCCTCAAGGTCTTTGAAACCGACGTGGGCAAGATCGGCATCCTCATCTGCTATGACGTGGAATTTCCGGAACTGGCCAGGCTGCAGACCATGAAGGGAATGAAGATGCTGCTGGTCCCGTTCTGGACCGACACCAAGAACGGGTACCTGCGCGTTCGCCGCTGCGCTCAGGCCCGGGCCATCGAGAATGAATGCTTCGTCGCCATCTCCGGCAGCGTGGGCAACATCCCCAAGGTCGAAACCATGGGCATTCAGTACTCCCAGTCCGCCATCTTCACTCCGTCGGACTTCCCCTTCCCCCATGACGCCATCGCCTCGGAGGTGACCCCGGGCATCGAGACCACGCTCATTACCGACCTCGATCTCGATCTGCTCAAGGAACTGCGCACCCAAGGCAGCGTGCGCAACGTCGAAAGCCGGAGGACCGACCTGTACGAACTGCGATGGAAGGGAGGGGAGTAGTCTGGTTTTGCTGCCGAGAAATGCAGGAGGCAAGCCTGCTTTTGACTTTTCTGCAACCCGGTCCGCACGAATCAGGTGTAACAGGCCGCCCCAAAAACGGCGATCTGCATCATCAGAAGTCACTGCAAAAAGTCGTCATTCCCTTGAAGAAGGGGATCCATGTCTTTTTAACTATCTGAAAGGAATGGATTTCGCGCCATTGCCCGACATGGCCCGCCTTCGCTGGAATGACACACAGGCTCGTTCGCGACTTTTTGCTGTGACGTCTCATCAGCGAAAAATCCAGACCGCTTGTCAGCGCAGGCCGCGCGGCCTGGTTTTTTCGCTTCGTTGCATCTCAGCATATTTGAACGGATTGCGAATTTTGAATTTTCAACAATACAGGGGGAATGGATGTCAACCAAACCGAAAGTTGCTGTCGTTACAGGTGGCGCACAGGGCATTGGCAAGGCCATCTGTGAAGCCTTTGCCGCGCAGGGGTTTTGCGTGCGCACCATCGACGTGCAGCCGAACAATGATTTTGTAGGGGACATCGCCGACGAGAACGTGCTGCGCGCTTTTGCGTCCCAGGTCATCGCGGATCACGGCACCGTCGACTGTCTGGTCAACAACGCCTGCCTCTCGCGGGGAGGTCTTATGACCTGTTCCTGGGACGAGTTCAATTACGTGCTTCGCGTCGGAGTGACCGCGCCCTTTCTGTTGACCCGGCTTTTTCTCGATCATTTCGCCGACCAGGCCAGCATCGTGAACATTTCCTCAACCCGCCACCTGATGAGCCAGGCTGACACGGAAAGCTACACGGCGGCCAAGGGCGGCATCACGGCTTTGACCCATGCCATGGCCGTGACACTGGCCGGAAGGGTCCGGGTCAACTGCATTTCTCCGGGCTGGATCGACACCACCGGCGTCCAGTTTGACGGTCCCGACGCCAGCCAGCATCCGTCGGGCCGCGTCGGCACGCCCACCGACATTGTCAACGCGGTGATGTTTCTGTGCGACCCCAGAAGCAGTTTCATCACCGGACAAAACATCACCGTAGACGGCGGCATGACCAAGCTGATGGTCTATCACAACGACCACGGATGGACGTACGCCCCGCAAAATACATGCTCCGAGTAGAAAGGCCGACAGGCAACCTCTTCGGTCCCGGTGAAGGCATAGACCCGAATACCCCTCGCGAGCGCGGTGCTGAAGGTGAAACTCCGCCTGTCTGGCACCCAATGCTGCATGCAGCTCCCTGCGCCGTGCCGTGGTGATGTTTTTCCGTTCGCCATGCCTGCATGGCGGCAGCAGGGATATTCAGAGAGATGCGTACATTTTTGGAAGTGAAGATAATGAGTTGATGGGGTAGTTCGGGGCGTTCTGCCTTGGACCTTCTGGACCAGAAGCCGGCATGGTTCGCACAGAGAAGAAGGGGCCATGAGAAGATCCGGGATCTTGATCCGCCTCATGATGTCCCTTCACCAGAAGCGTGGGCCCGTCGAGCCCACGCCGCAGGGTTGCCTTATCGCCGCTTCGCTTGAGTCTGCAATCAAATGGCGAAGTAGGGCGAATTCATGCCCTTGCTCGCTTCGGCCACAACATCGCCATCAAACAGCTTGACGGTGAGACTGGCTCCCGCAGCTTTGGCGAAATCGGCCAGCATGCCTTCTGCATAGTTTCTGGCGTTCTGCACGGAATCGAACTCGTAGAACCCTCCCACAGATTGGGTGTTGATGCCGCTCAACCACGTTTTGCTTCGCAGTCCCGGCACGGTGAGCATGGCTGGATTGGCTTCATTCCAAACGCCCTTGCCAAAGGGGACGGAAACTTGAAATTCGGCGTAGAGAAAAACTCGACTTGGTTCACTCATGATGCACTCCTTACTTCGTTGTTTGATTTGAGGAGTCTGAATTATGTGCGATTGTGGCGATTGCGCAAGTACGCACCTTTTGGTAACATTTGGATCATGTTCGAAACAGCAAATCCTTACCATCTGGACTGCCCCTCGCGCGATCTGCTCGACCTGATCGGGGGCAAGTGGACAATCCTGATTCTTTGTTGTCTCCAGCAGGGGCCGGTGCGAACGGGAGTGTTGATGCGCTCGATTGGGGGTATCTCGCAGAAGATGCTCACAAAAAATCTGCGCGATCTCGAGCGCAACGGTTTCGTGGAGCGCATCAGCTATCCGGAGGTACCGCCTCGCGTCGAGTACCGGCTTACGGATCTCGGTCGGTCCTTGAGCGAATTGGCGCGTGCGATGGAGCAGTGGGTCGTGGCGAACTATCCGGCCATCATGGCAATGCGAAGCCGGACAACGAATACCTCCACGTGAACATCCGTGTTTTTGTACGACAGCCTGCTTTTTGAGCAGTCCGGTGGCGTCGCTGGAGGATGTCTACGGCGCTAGAATGCCAGCCGCGCTGGTCCGCCTGCGTCGCGTCATTGCCGTCGTGGTCGATGGCCATAACAAGGGAATCCATATGAGCGAAAAAAAGTATCTCGTAGTCAGTCCTCACAAAAGCGAGTTTCCTCGCCCCATAACTTTCAAGAAAGGAGCTCCTCTTGTTATCGGTGAGGAGTATGAAGGATCAGAGGGCTGGGATAACTGGTTTTTTTGCAGCACTCCAGGCCAGGAGCCGGGATGGGTTCCTGGCCAAGTCATTGATCGTGTAGATGGTTCGAATGGGCGCGCGCTTGATGACTACACGGCAAGAGAACTCGATGTACAGGAAGGGGACGTGCTCACTGGCACAAGGACTTTGAATGGTTGGTTATGGTGTGAAAAACTTGGCGGTTCGGCGTCAGGATGGGTGCCATTAGAAAACCTGAAAGAGATTCTGGACTAACCTTGAAAGCCTCCAGCCGGCACGGAAGAACGACAGGAGCGGGGCAGGGCGACTAGGCAAGTCATGTCTCAATTTCGCCCCCACCCAGGCGCAGGCCACCGCCGCTGAAGGTCTTTTGTTCGACCGCAGACGAATTGTCGGCAAGGAAGAAAATTTCTCATATCAAACACGTCAACCGAAAGAAAACTGGGGGGCCTTGCAGCGCAGCGGCAAGGCCCTTTTTTGCATCCAAGCGCACCGGCATGTATTTCAGACCGAAATCACCGAATTCATGCTTTCACCGATACCGCTGTATTCGTAACTGTCAGCCTGGGAATCGTTGTGCCAATCCTGCCCATCGACGACGTAACGGAATCTGTATTGCCGCCCGGCGGACAGGTTCAGACTGTATTCGAAACCGTTCTTGTTTTTTTTCATCGGTGCGGCGGTGACGTTCCAGTCGTTGAAGTCGCCTGCCAGGGAGACGCTGGAGGCCGCCTGCGCCTCCTCGCCATCGAATGTGAAATCAACCCTGCAGACCGGTTTGGATTTGTGGTACTTCTTGGTGATGGGCATACTCTCCTCCTTTGGTTAGTTCGGCTCAAGGCCGTTTCGGCATGTTTTACAGCGTTGACCCGTTGCAGGGCAGGCAGACACGGACAATGGTGGCGCCTGGTCTTGAACAGTCCAGTTCGACGTCGCCGCCCATGGCCCTGGCCATCAATCGGGCCGAGTAGGTCCCAAGGCCAAGGCCCCCCTTCTTGCCGGATGTGGCGTACTTCTCGAAAAATACGTCCCGCAATTCGACCGGCACTTCGCCTGTGTTGCTGATGATGACGTAGCACCCGCTGAACCGTTCAAGGGATACGGTCACTCCGCCTCCGCAGGGCGAGGCCTCGATGGCGTTTCGAATCAGATTGGCCAGCAACGAATAACACAGGAGCGTCTCTCCCCGGACCATGAACGGGTCGTCCCATATCAACGGCCAACCTTCCCGCTCCAGTTCCAGGCACACGTTGCGCCGACTGAGCAGGCTTTCCAGTTCGGTCCAGATGTCCCACAGAATCCGGGCCAGATCGACGGCGACGGGATGCAGTTCGTAGCGTCCTTCCTCCATCAGGTACAGGCGCTGGGAAAGGAGGATCATGTCCAGCATCCTTTGAGCCGAACCCGCTATCAGCCTGACTGTTTCCAGCTGTCTCTGGGGCAGGTTCGAGTCAAGCAGCATCAGTTGCGACAAGCTGATGACGGAGCTTAAGGGGGTCAGGAGGTTGTGCCTTGTGATGCGGTCCGCCTCTTCGAGCCCTATGCGTGTCGTTTGGGCGGTCCTGGCACAGTGATTTTGAGAGCCTTCCCGGACGGGCGGCTCAAGAATTGTCTGTGTCCGTGTTCTGGTTGTCTTGTTCATGTTCGCCCCCTTGATAAGGAAAAATGACGCGGGTCCGCATGGCGGATTCATCCGGTCGGGACTCTTCATGAACGTGAAAATACTGAGAACGAGGGGCAGGGCAATACGAATTGAATGCAGGTTGCATCATGGGGAAATACTGTCATCGAGGTTTTGTCTTTTCATCCGTCAGGGCCATCAGATACGCGCCAAGCGTAACCTTCTTGCCGACAAGCCCCAGCTTTCTGCGGATGGACGCACGATAGAAGTTCGCCGTGGTCACGGACAAACCGAGCGCGGCGGCGATTTCCTTGCTGGTCATGCCCGAGCGGATCATGTCCGCAACCCGGATTTCGTTTCCCGTCAGCGTTCTGTATTCGTCGTTCAGGATGCGGGCGAAACCGGAAGTGATGTCTTCAAGGGCCTTCACGGCGAAATCCAGATTGTGCGCAGCCTGCGAAGACAGGTTTTCGCCGCGTACGGCAACCAGATACGGCGTGACGAGCATGCGCATGTTGTCGAGCACGCGGCGCTCCATCTCCAGGCGGTCCTGCTCGCGTTGTTCAAAGACTACGCGCAGCGCCACGTTCATGTCCTGGAGGCGGGCGGTGGTGGCGCTGAGGTTCTCCTCCAGGCGTTTGCGCTCCGTTATGTCCAGACCGGCCGTGATGATCCGCTTCGTACCGGCGATTTCGACCAGTTCCCCGCTGATCAGAACCGTGGCGAGGCTTCCATCGCGCCTGCGAAGCACCGTCTCGAAATTCCGTACGGCATCGTGCTGTTTCAAAAGAGCGGCGTAATGCGCCCTGTGCTTCGGGCTGGTCCATATCCCAAGGTCAACCGTGGTTTTCTGCAAGGCTTCTTCCCTGGAGTAGCCCATGCTTCGCGCGAACACATCGTTCACTTCCAGCAGTTTCCCGTCATCAAGGGAGCTGATGATGGTGGCCATGGGAAGGGAATTGAACAGCGTGCGGAATTTCACCTCGCTCTCCCGCAGCATGCGCTCCGCCTGCATGCGTTCGGTGATGTCGCAGAACGTGACGACGACCAGATCGGTTTCCCCCAGGCGCAGCGGCAGGGCGGAGGTGTTGACCCAGGTAATTCCGCCGCTCGGTATCTTGATGCCCATTTCGACATTCTCGACCAAGCGGTTTTCCTTCAGGGCCCGAATGCACGCATGCTCCGCAGGCGGCATGGGCGAGCCGTCGGGACGGATAATCACCCTCTGCGCCCCGTCCGAGTTCCAGGGATGCAAATATGAGCCGGGCATGCCCAGCAAGGTGCTCGCGAACCCGCTTGACTCGATGATGCTCCCGTCGCGGTCAAAGACGGCAACTCCTACGCGGAAGGAGTTCAGCAAGGCACGGTACTTTCGTTCGGTGTCTTCAAGACTCGCCGCGCCGGTCTCCTGTTCCGCCAGCTTTTGCCGCGTTCCCTGCAGTTCGGATAGAAATTTCGCCCTGGATTTCTCGAAATCACGCATGCACGCTCCTGTCGATGGCCGGTTGAGGATGTTCGAAGAGAATGCCCGGCCCTTATGACAACTTCTTGCAGTCAAGCCATCTCTCATCACCAGCATTTTTCCAACGATAGAAGACCTTTAAACCATTAAGATGCGTCTTGTATGAAATGATCCCGTCGTGTTGCAGACGACCTAGGACGATGCCGGGAGCAACCCCTATTTCTGCGGAAAAGGTTTTGATATCCGCTGCAGACATCCTGTCGGCCTTGACAAATCGTCGCATCTCGGCCGCAGGGATGAGCCTTTCTCGGGCAAACGCGTCGGCTTCCCGTTCTCTTTCGTCATCGACTCCATTTCCTTCAATGATCACCGTCTTGCGACCATGCTTGAGGATATGCCCGGCTTCGTGGAAAAAAGTGAACCAGAGATGGTCGTTGCTTTTATAGCGCAGGCTGAGCTGGATCACGGCGCGATCGCCCAGCCACCTCGTCGCGCCCCAGGTGCCTGTCCTGGGCAGTTCCGGAACGAACACCACTGCAACCCCTGCGGACGCGCAAAGGCAAACGAGCCGGGGAGTAAAAACATGAGGGAGTTCCGTGGTCAGGGCGCGGATGGTGTGAAGAATCTCGAGAAAGCGCTTGCGATCAAAAGATGCGCACTCAATGCGTTGGGCCTGGATTTCCCCTTGCCTCAGCCAAGCGGACACAGCCTCCGCGCGCCCGTCGAATCTGTCTGTCTGTCGATAGGCAACCTGGTATTCGCTCCAGACTGTTTGCCATTGTGTCGGAGACGCTACGCCGTAATAGCGCAGTACCGCGTCGAGCTGCTCAAGCGTATTCCTGAACCGGGGAATCCATCCCAGTTTGACCATGGCTGAAACCGGAACGCGTTTGAGCCATTCCAGATACGAAGCCATGCGTCGCTGCTCGGCAAGCCGCGTCAGGTCGTCCTGATAGTTGCGTTCCAGATTGCTCCAGAAATGCGCCGGGCGGCCCAGGGTGCGTTCGAACTTTAAGGCTGTTTCCGGAGTGATGGGCGCCTTGGCCTTGATGATTTCGTTGATGGTTTTCTTGGTCAGACCTGTCCGGTCCGCAAGCTCGGCCTGGGTCATGCTCAGTTCATCAAGGTATTCTGCAAGGACCTCTCCAGGCGTAATCAGGTAGTCCGGTGCAAAAGATTTATTTTGCATGTCATTCATGGGTATCCTCCACTCCCAAAATTACGATGCTGGTCACCTGGGACCAGTCCAGACCGCCATCCTGGTGCGTGGGTATCGGATCATGGGCGGGAGAAAAAATCAGACGGTAGGGGTGATCCAGGTCCACGGAAAGCTGGCCTTTTCGTTTGCCTTGCGTCAGTTCGTGGCATCGGCCAGGCCCGCTTTTTGGCGGCCAGAAATCCATGAGACACACTGCGGCCCGGAGCTCCGCCATGCGCAGACGAATTTTTCGAGCGCGGAGACTTCCATGTATCCGGTCGAGCTGCACACCTGTACCGAATTCCTTTGCAAGCTTTGTATTCTTGAAAATTATATCCAATTCCAGGCTCCGTCAATTATGATTAACCTACTTGGTTAATCATTTTTAAAAATATAGGGCAAAAAAAGATATGAACCAGCGTGTCGCACTGATTCCAGGCAGTAAAATTTTCAAGGGCATAGCGCACCGGGAAGGAGCGATTCAAGACATAATTTCAGAGAGTTAAAGACTACGTAGACAGTTGTCCTGTCTTGCTGGGGGTTGAATGGATAATTTGCAGGCGTAGGCTAGGTATTGATGCCTAGTATTGTCCGACATCATGCCTCCGAAGCATTATCGGGGCATGATCGATACGAAAAAGCAAGACTGCAAAAAAAAAGGATTTCAGTTTGAACGCTGAAATCCTAATTTTTTTGCGGCTCACCCTATGGATTCATGGCTGACCTGTCATGCGCCGCCAGACGTGCGCGACTAGAATTTGTTGACCGGAAGCTTGACGAACTGCGTCCCATCAACCTCTTTTCCGAACTGTCCGTTGCGCAGGTTGGCCTGAATGGATGGCAGGAGCAGCGGGGGAACGGCCTTGCCCTTGTCGTCGCGCTGCCTTTTGCTGACAAACTCTTCCTTGCCGATGCCCTGATGCAGGAGGATATTGGACTGTTTCTGCTCGCCGATGGTGGTCATGCACTGGGGGCCGCGTTTGAACTCCGGCGGGTAGTCGTGGCCCACGTAGACGCGGTAGTCATCGGGCAGGGCAAAGAGGCGGCGCGAGGAGTCGTAGGAATCTTCAGCGCTGCCGCCGGGAAAGTCGCATCTTCCCGAGCCCACGTCCGGCAGGAAGATCGTGTCGCCGACAAAGACGGCGTCGCCGATGACGTAGGTCGTGTCAGCGGGCGTGTGTCCGGGCGTATGCAGGATGGTGGCAGGCATGTCGCCGACGGTAAACTTTTCGTCGTTGTCGAACAGATGGTCGAACTGGGATCCGTCCAGGCTTGTATCGTCCTGGGTCTGGAAAATGGGCACCCAGGTGGCGATGATGGTCAGGATATGCTTGCTGATGGCGATTTTTCCGCCCAGTTGTTCTTTTAAATAATGGGCGGCGGTCAGGTGGTCCGCATGGATGTGCGTTTCGAGTATCCACTCCACCACAAGCTGTTTTGCCTTGACAAAGTCGATGATGGCATCGGCCGACCGGGTGCTGGTGGAACAGGACGGAAGATCGAAATTGAGCACGCTGTCGATGATGGCGCAACGCTTCTGCGCATCGGCCGCAGACCAGACCACATACGACCAGGTGGCCGTGTCCTCGTCAAAAAAAGCTCGTACCGTGGGCTTATGCATGGAATTTCTCCTTTTCGTCTATTTGCAGCTGGCGCCGGGGCTGCCTTTGGGCTTGCCGTCGATGGGGCATACGCCGCCTGCGCAGCCGGTCTTGTTCCATGGCGCGCGCGTCAGCAGCATGGCCATGCCGCAGGTGTTGGTGATGCCTGCAAAGACAAGTCCCGCGCCCACGAAAAGTGCACCGAAGATAAATCCCGGCGTCGCGAAATATCCCAGCAGTCCGAACAGCAGCACCAGGCTGCCGGCCGCAATGCGCACCTGCCTGTCCAGGGAGATGGGGCCGCCGACGGCGGGGGCGGTGTTTGCGCCGACCAAAGGCAGGCCCGCGCGCTCCCAGGCTTCGATGCCGCCTTGCAGAACCTTGACGTCGCTAAAACCCGCGTCCACGAATTTTTGCGCCGCCTTGCGGGCCCTGCCACCACTGGTGCAGAGCAGGACGAGCGGGGTGTCCGGCAGGATGCCGCGACGCATGGCAAAGTCCTCAGGGGACAGATCCGACAGCGGGGCAAAAGCCAGCGACCGCTCCGGGCGTTTGTTGGCAAACTCCGCCGACGTGCGCACATCGACAAAAATTGTTTGTTGGGCATCGGCCTTTGCGGCGTCGAGCGCCGAAATTTCCTGCAATCCCATAACGTCTCCTTTGTGAATATTCATCTCTCTCACGGTGCGTGGCGCAAAATGGCGTCAGCGTCGCCGCGATGGAGAATGAAAACATGGAACGAAGCTGATCCTTGATGCGTACATGAAGTGTCGGAATTTCAATGTCCTGCATTCCCACAGGTCTGGCGGGGTGGTCAATGATGTTCAGGCAAATTTTATCAAAAGCCTGGATTTTCGTTATCCTGCGAGGATCACAACGTCCGGGCCAACCGCCACACCCCGCGCCAATGTCGAGTTTTGAAGGAAAAAACGGGGCGGGCACAGCTTTTCTGGTACGAACCCCGAAATATTGAGCAACCAGCTACAAGGCCGCGTTGCCTCCAAAGAACCGCTGCGCCAGGGTCGTCATGTAGAACATCTCGAATTCGATCATGTCGGTATCCTCCCGGCGCAGCCATTCCGCCAGCCAGGCGGTGCGCAGGGCCAGGATCCAGGTCGGCAGGTGCGCCGCAAGGGTGCTGTCGAGCAGGCCGCAACTGCGCAGGGTATCGACGAAGGTCGTGACCAGGGGGCCGCCGAGTGCGGCCTCATCGTCGCTGCCGACGCAGCCGATGATCAGCGCCATGTCGTGCAGCACGCATTTGGGACCGCAAAATTCCCAGTCAATGACACCGAGGATGCGGTCCTTACCCCAGATCATGTTCAGGGGGTGCGGATCGCCGTGGCTGAAGGCCGTGGGCAGGCTTGGGCACGCCGCAAGCTGTCCGTCGATGAGGGCGAAGACGGGGCTGAGCCGCGCAAAGACGCTCGGGTGCCGTTTTTGGGCGTCGCCCGCGATCTGCGCTGCATAGGCGCGCAGGTCAAAGGGGATTTCCGTTGCGTCAAGGTCATGGGCGGCTTGTCGCAGATCCCGCAGAAACAGGGCCAGGGCCTCTCCGCGCCACGCGTCCCGCCACAGGTTTTCCGGGTTCGGTGCGAGCCCGTCCAGAAATGGGGTCAGCTGCCAGGTTCTGTCTGCGACGCGCTGCACGAAGCTTCCGTCGAGCCCGGCCCGAGGCGCGAGAGCGGGCAGGCCCCTGGCCGCCAGGAGGGTGACGTGCCTGGCGATGCGGATTTTGCGGGCCATGGTGCGGGAGTCCAACTCCTCAAGGAGATGGCGTGAACCTCCCGCGTCCACCACCACCCGGTACAGACAGCGCTCCGGGCTGCCCTGGATGGGGATTTCGGGATGGAGGTCCTCGAAAGCCAGGCCCCAGCAGTTCAGTATGTCGCGCAGGAGTTCAGAAGAGACGGGCATGATCGGGAAGGGGGCAGGAGAGCCCTCACCATTTGCGATTCACGTAGCGGATGACGAAGAAGGCCAGAATGGCGATGACCACGACCATGGCCGCCATCAGGCCGTAGATGTCCGTGTTTTTGCCGATGAAGCGCAGGGTGCCCATGGTCAGCACCGCGACTATGCCGCCGATCCACAGCAGGATGGTTTGCATTTTCATTTCGTCCTCCGGGTTCAAGAAGGGCGGACCACAGCAGTGATCCGCCCAGTTCATGGCTAGTGTTCCGCCGGCTGATTGGTCAGGCCGAAGCGCTCCAGGAGATAGAAGATGAGGGACATGAGCATGCCAACCACCGTGCCGAGCGCCATGCCCTTGAGCTGCACCGTGCCGACGTGCAGGGCCGTGCCGCTCAGGCCCACGATGAGGACCACGGCGGTGAGGATGAGGTTGGCGGGCTTGGAGTAGTCGACCTTGGCCTCGACCAGCATGCGGATGCCCGAGGCGGCGATGACGCCAAAAAGCAGGATGCAGATGCCGCCCATGACCGGGGTGGGGATGGACTGGATGAAGGCCGAGAGCTTGCCGATGAAGGCCAGACCGATGGAGATGACCGCCGCCCCGCCGATGACCCACACCGAATAGACGCGGGTGATGGCCATGACGCCGATGTTCTCGCCGTAGGTCGTGACCGGGACGGAGCCGAAAAAGCCCGACAGGGTGGTGGAGATGCCGTCGCCGAGCAGGGAGCGGTGCAGGCCGGGGTCCTTGATCAGGTCGCGGCCGACGATGTTGCCGGTGACGACGAGGTGCCCGATGTGCTCTGAGATGACCACCAGCGAGGCCGGGATGATGATCAGGATCACGTTGATGTCGAACTTGGGCAGGTACACGGTGGGGAAGGACAGGACGGCCGCCGTGGAGATGGTCTCGAAGTTGACCATGCCCATGCCGATGGACACCAGGTAGCCGACGAAGATGCCCACCAGGACCGGAATGACCGCCATGAAGCCGCGAAAGACGATGGACCCGAAGGCGACCACCAGCAGGGTGACCATGGACACGATGATGGCGTCGAAGTTGTAGGCCCCGGTCTCGTCGGGCATGATTCCGGCCATGCCGGTGGCCACTCCGGCCAGTTCAAGACCGATGAGGGCGACGATGGGGCCCATCGTGGCCGGGGGCAGCACGACCTTGATCCAGTCGGAGCCGAAGCGGCCGATGATCAGCGCCACGGTGCAAAAGATCAGGCCCGAGGCGATGAATCCGCCCAAGGCGTAGGAATAGTTGCCGCCCCACAGGGACTGGTCCGCGCCGAGAACCACGAAGACCGGCGACAGGAACGCGAAGCTCGAACCCAGGTAGGCCGGGGCCTTGCCCTTGCAGATGAAGAGGTAGAGGAGCGTGCCGATGCCGTTCATGAGCAGTACGATGGCCGGATCGATCTTGAAGAGGGTGGGGACCAGCACCGAGGCGCCGAACATGGCGAACAGGTGCTGCAGGCTCAAGGGGAAGCCTTGGAGAAGTGGTACCTTTTCATCGACTTGAATGATTCTTCTGCTCATGCGTTTCTCTCTTGAAAATGATGTGTTGCAAGGCCAAATGGGCCCGTCCCGCGCACACTCCGCCAAGGGTCCGCCGTGCAGACCCCAAAACTGCAATTTCCTACAAGCAGGGGCTGTCGTGGTCAAGCAAGTACTCGCGCGAGACAGGAATCAGAACGAAGCGAACAGGGCTTGCGGGTGCATGAGGGTGTCGTGGGGAGGCCGGTCAGATTTTTGCTGCTGCCGGATGATGCCGGAGCGCTGATTCGATTACGGACATGGCTGCCTGTGGCGGGCGGCATGGATCAGCGATACGCCCGATGACCCCGTGTACGGGCAGGCCGGAGATGGTTTCGATGGCCGCACTGTTTTCCCTGCGATCCAGGTCCGGGGTCGAACCGGCCGGGTCGATAAGGATCACGCCCAGGCAGTTCGCGTTGCGGGCCTTGATGGCCTCCAGGGTCAGCAGGGTGTGGTTGATGGTGCCAAGCCCCGCCCTGCCCACGACCAGGATGGAAGCGCCGACCGCGCAGGCAAGGTCGAGCATGGTCCGCTCCATCGTGATGGGCACGAGGACGCCCCCAGCCCCTTCCACGACGACAAGTTCGCTGTGCCGGGCATGATCGGCGATGAAGGCTTCAAGGGCCGTGAAATCCACGGCATCCCCCGCGAACGGGGGAGCCTTGGGCAGCAGGCGGCAGGAGTGGATGCAATCCCCCGGCGTCATGCTCCGGGGCAGCCCTTGGGGCAGGTGGCGGTGCACGAAGGCTGCGTCCGAATCGTGGTCCGGGTGCAGGCATCCGGTCTGCACGGGTTTGAGGTACACGGCGTCGCGGCCTTGCAGGGCGCGCATGACAAGCAGGCTGACCATGGTCTTGCCCACGTCGGTATCCGTGCCGGTGATGAAGAGTATGGAGCGAGTCACGCAGATTCCTCCTTGCCTGCCGCGAAAAGAGCGTCGCGCAGCAGTTCGATGTCGGTCGCGCCATGTTCACAGGTCAGGCAGACGCGCAGGATGGCCCGGCCAAGCGGCACGGTGGGGTAGCGGGCCGCGAAGACCAGGATTCCCCTCTCCCGCAATCTTGCGGCCAGGCGGAGGCATCGGTCTTCGTCGCCAATCTCCACGGCCAGAATGTGCGCGTCACCGCCGATCCGCAACCCGGTTTTGGCCAGTTCGCGCCGAGCCAGGTCTCCAAGCCCGCGCAGGTGGGCGCGCCTGTCGCTTGAACGCTGCACGCGGTAAAGCATGGCCAGGACCAGATCCCCGTGCCAGGGCGGCAGGGATGTGGTGTAGATGAAGCCCTGCCCGAAATGGATCAGGTGTTCGCGCACGATCGCCGGGCAGAGGATGAAGGCCCCGAACATGCCGAAAGCCTTGCCCAAGGTGCCCACGGCCAGATCCGCCGCATCGCGTCCCAGCCCCTTTCCGCCTTCGCCCAGCACGCCGAAAGCGTGGGCCTCGTCCACGATGCACAGAAACCTGAACTCTTCCTTGAGGTTTTTCAAGGTCTGGAAGTCCGGGGTGTCCCCGTCCATGCTGAACAGGGATTCGGTCAGCACGGCCTCGGCCGGATGGGCTTCGAGCAGCTTGCGCAGGTGGCTCAAGCGGTTGTGGCGAAAGGTGTGAAACCGCGCCCGGCTGTGCCGCACCCCGGCTACGGTGCTGGCGTGGGCGCGTTTGTCGAGAATGAGCGTGTCTTTTTCCGTAAAAAGGGTGGCGATGAGGGTCAGGTTGGCCAGAAAGCCGCTGCCCAGGATCAGGGCTGACTCGTATCCAAAATGGTCGGCCAGGGCCTGTTCCGCCTCCAGGGTGGAACGGCTGGTGCCCGTGACCAGGCGCGAGGCCCCGGAGCCGCAGCCGTGGCGCTTGCAGAGACCGGCCAGGATCTCGGACATCTCCCTGTCTTGGGCCAGCCCGAGAAAATCGTTGGAGGAAAAATTGAGCAGCTCGCGCCCGTCCAGCACCACTCGTGCGCCGTGGCGTTCGCTCACGGGCAGCAGCTCGCGCCCCAGACCGGCCTGGTGCCTGGCCTTCAGTTCGGCGCTCAGGCGGAGGTAGAGCTCAGACATGCGAACCTGTTCCGGAAGAGGGTGTCGGGAGCGTCGGCAAAGCTGTGGCGGCCCATGACGATGCGGCCTGCCGGGGCGCCGTTGACGGTCAGGGAGTAGCTGGCCCCGGCCCTGGTTTCCGCGTCGAGGGCGGCGCAGATGGTCAGGGGCTCGTCGCCGAGGCCCGGAGCATAGGGCAGGTCGGTCATGGACACAAGGTAGGCCTGGACCCTGAACTCGTGCCGATGGCGCAGGTGCAGCCCGCAGGTCTGGGCCATGGCCTCCAGGGCCAGATAGGCGGGCAGGGATTTTGCGGTGCGGGTCGTGATCCGGCGCGCGTCGGAAAAGAGGATGGCCTCCAGCGCCGTGGAAGGATCAAAGGCGTGGAAATCTAGATCCACGGCCGCACCCCCAGGCAGGCGTTCTGCCCGCCGAAGCCAAAGCTCTGCAGCAGGAGGCTGGCGGGGCGCAGGCGCGTGGGTTCGCGCAAGAGGGGCAGGTCGTCGCGGCAGGGGTTTTCAAGGCCGGCGATGCCCGGAAATTGCCCATGCGCGGCGCAGATGAGGCCGAGGGTCAGTTCGGCGCTGCCGCAGGCCGCCGCCAGATGCCCGATTCTGGATTTGAAAGCGGTGATGGCCAGGGCGTGCGGGACGGTGGCGGCCAGGATTTCTCCTTCCACCGCGTCGTTCAGAACCGTGCCGGTGCCGTGGGCCAGCACGCAGATGCCATCGCCCGGCAGGGATTCAAGGCAGCGCTGCACGGCCATGGAGGCGGGCTTTCCCGAGGGGTCGGGACCGGTCAGGCTGCATCCGTCCAGGGTTGACGAGGCGCTGACGATTTCGGCCAGGATGCGCGCCCCGCGTCCCTTGGCATGCTCAAGGCTCTCCAGGGCGAAGACCGCCCCACCTTCGCCGATGGCAAAACCGCAGCGCGCCCGGTCAAAGGGCCGGCACGCCAGTTCCGGGCGCTTGAACCCCGTGGCCAGGACGCCGGCCTGCCCGTAGGCGCGGATTCCCTCGGAAGAGAGGCGGGAATCGCCGCCCCCGGCCAGGGCCACATCGGCCAGACCCGAGGCTATCGTCCTGAAGGCCTGCCCCAACGCCTGGGTCGAGGCCGCGCAGGCGGTGAGGATGGTCAGGTTCTCGCCGTGCGCGCCCAGAATCTCGGCCATGATCGAGGTCACGGTGTTGGGCAGGTAGTCGAGCAGCCACAGGGCGCGGTCGTCGCGGGGGGCGGCCTGCAGGTTGGGGCCAAGGCCCAGGAACAGGCCTGCGCGGTCCAGGCTTTGTCCGGCAAGTCCGGCGTCGTCCACGGCGCGCACGGCGGCGGCCAGGCACAGCTGCTGGCCCCTGGTCAGGTAGCGGGCGTTCTTGCAGCGGCCCACATGGGATTTGAGGTCAAAACCCGGCACCGGGCAGACAGCCACGCGCGGGTCGGCCTCCGAGCGCAGGAAGGGGCCGTGGGGCTCCTGCAGGGCGGAGAACACGTCGTCCCTGTTGTCGCCGAGGGGCAGGACAAAACCGCTGCCCGTGATGACCACCCGGCGGCTCATCTCAGCCCCCGATCCGGTCGGCGGCCAGGGCGTAGGCCACAAGGTCCTCCACTCGCAGCACCGGACCGGCAGACAGGTCGTCCAGAATTTCCCGCAGCCGATGATCGGACAGGTAGGGGTGCGTTGCTTTGAGTGCCTTCAGCGTGTCCGCGCCGTCATGCCGGGCCCGGTCGACAACAATGCGCACGTTTTTCAGAAAGAGCAGGTCATCGTCCACGACGATGCCCAGCCTGTGCTGCATGGCGACCCCGATTTCGAGCAGGTCGATGGATTCGGCCTTGAGCGTGCGGATGACGTAGGTATTGGGGGTGATGTCGGCCGGGTCCAGATCCAGGATCTCGGCCAGGATGGCGGTGATGTTCGCTAAGGGGTTCATGCGTATTTCTGCGCCGTCAGTCCGGCGTCCATGGTGATGGTTGTGCAGGTCAGGGCCAGGGCCTGGTCGGAGAGCAGGAACAGCAGGGTCCCGGCCGCCTGGTCCACAGTCACAGTTTTGTCCGCCAGGGCCTGCCGCCTGTCGTTCCGGTCCAGAAAGCGCGCGCCGCGTCCGGCGTCCACCAGGCCAAGGCGCAGGCTCAGGCTGGTGATGCCGCGCGCGCCAAGCTCAAGGCCCAGGCTCTGATACAGACCTTCGGCCGCCCGCTTGGCCGCCGTGTAGAGACCCTGGCCGGGGGCGGGCAGGGCGGCGGCGGTGGAGGACACGTGCAGGAGGCGGCCGAAGCGGCGGGCCAGCATGGCGCGGGTCACGGCCTTGAGCAGCCCGAGGCGGTGCGTGATGTGAGCCTGGAAATAGGCATCCATGTCGGCCTCACCGGCTGCCGCCAGGAGCACTTCGTGGTCGGCCTGGGCCAGGTCGACCAGATAGTCCACCGGGGTTTTGAGAATTTTTTCCACTCCCGCCGGATCCGTCTTGTCGCTCAGGTTAAGCCGTGGGCTGGTGGCCGCAAGGTTCGGGTGGCATCGGCTTATGGCTTCCCTGCCCGGCGCGGAGGAATGGGTGGGAATGACGTGCAGCCCTTCCTCCAGCAGCAAGGCGGTCAGGGCCAGGCCGATGGCGCTGCTGCCGCCGAGGATGAGTGCGGTCTTGCCGCGAAAATCGAGCTTCATGATGTTATCCTGCCGCGTGCGAAAATGGTTTCGTCGCGGCTTAAGGTGCACAGACAGCCGCCTTCCGACTCGTCGATGCCCAGCGTGTATGCACCGGGAGGGGCGAAGCGCGAAAAGGAGAAACGCTCGATGACGAGCCGGCCGGTGCGTCCGAGATATTCCCGCATGGCCTGCATGCACAGGCCGGCGATCAGGGAACCGGGCACCACCGGATTGCCCGGAAAATGCTCGTGAAAGCAGGCGTCGCCGGGGTCGAAACGCACGGCCAGGCGCAGCGGGGTGCGGGAGACGAGGCTCAGATCCATTGCCCCTGCTCCAGCATGCGCAGGTCTGCGTCCAGGTTTCGCCCCCTGGTCGTCAGGTAGTTGCCGATCATCATGCCGTTGGCCCCGGCCAGGGGCAGCCAGGACTGGTAGTCGCCCAGGACCCGTTCCCGGCCTCCGGCGATGGTGATGCTCGCTCGCGGCAGCATGAAGCGGAACAGGGCTACGGACTTGAGGGCATCGTGCGGGGACAGCAGGGGGGTATCCTGCAGGGGAGTGCCCGGGATGGGGGACAGAAAATTGAGCGGCACCGTATCGACGCCCAGATCGACCAGGGTCGCGGCCAGTTCGACGCGCTGTGCCCAGGTTTCGCCAAGGCCCAGGATGCCGCCGCTGCAGATCCTCAGCCCATGTTTTCGGGCCAGGCGGATGGTGGCGATATCCTCGTCGTAGTCGTGGGTCGTGCAGATGGACGGGAAAAAGGAGCGGGCCGTTTCAAGGTTGTGATGATAGCGGGTCAGCCCGGCGCGGGTCAGGCGGTCGGCATAGTCGTCGTTCAAAAGACCGAGGGAGGCGCTCAGCTCAAGGTCTGTACGCGATTTCAGCTCCGTGGCGCAGCTGCAGATGCGGTCGATCTCAGCGCTTGTAAGCCTGAGACCGCTGGTGACCAGGGAATAGCACTTTGCTCCGGCCTCATGCATGGCCAGCCCCCGCGCAATGAGCTCCTCCAGCGGCAGCAGGGGGTGCGTGGGACTGCCGGTGTCGTAATGGCCGCTCTGGGCGCAGAACGCGCAGTCCTGGGAACAGGTCCCGGACTTGGCGCTCGTGATGGAGCAGGTGAAGGGCCTGTGCCCCATGGCCCTGGTGATGGAATTGGCCGCGAACAGCAGTCCGGTGGTGTGCTCGCTGTCCAGCCCGGCAAGGAGCAGGCCCTGTTCTTCGGTCAGGGGCGAGCCGTCAAGGACCAGGCGGGAAAGACGTGTGATCGTTGGGTGCAACATGGATTTCCTGTGCGAGGCGCATTAGTCGCGGGCCAGAGGGGTTGTCAAATCCGGATGTGTTTTTTTGGTGTCATCGGGAACAGTCTTTTGACCTCGTAATCCGATTAGGCTACCGAGCACGTGTCATGAATGCAAAGAAAAATTCCGATCCCGCGCCTCTGGACCACGCTTCCGTGAAGTGGCTGCACACCTCCCTGGATAGCCAGCATCCGGCCGATACCGCCGATGAGCTGGAAAATCTATCCCTGGCGGAACAGCTTGAATACATTCAGGAAATGGACGTGGAGGACGCCTCCGAATCGATCACCGAAATGGAGCGTCACGATCGCAACGCACTCATGACCCAGCTCTCCCCGGACTTTGCGGCCGCCATTCTCGAAGCCATGTCGCCCGATGACGCGGCCGACGTGCTCGAGGATCTGGGCGACGCGGTGCGCGCCCGCATCTTCAAGAAGCTGGAACGCGAGGACGCCGAGGAGATTTCGGATCTGCTGCAGTTCGACCCCGACTCCGCCGGCGGTGTCATGAACACGGAGATTCTGGCCCTCGATCATTCCATGAACGCCCAGCAGGCCATCAATCTCATCCGCGACCGGGTCGAGGAAACCGAGATTCCCTACTATGCCTACATAGTCGACGAGTTCCGGCATCTCAGAGGCGTCGTGTCCCTGCGCGACCTGCTCCTGAGCCCCGGCCGAACTCTGCTCAAGGATCTGCTGCACGAACAGAACCTCATCTACGTGTCCTTCGATGTGGACAAGGAAGAGGTCGCCCGCCTCATCAGCCGTTACAATTTTCTGGCCCTGCCCGTCGTCGACCACGAGCAGCGACTGCTCGGCATGGTCACCGTCGACGACGTCATCGACATCATCCAGGAAGAGGCCAGCGAAGATATGCAGTCCATGGTCGGCGCGGGCCGGGATGAGACGGTCGACTCGCCGTGGACCTATTCCCTGCAGAAGCGTTTGCCCTGGCTGGTTCTGAACGTGCTCAACTCGGCGGTGTCCGCCTATGTGGTCCATCTCTTCGAGGGCACCATCGCCCAGATGGCCATCCTCGCCGCGCTCATGCCCATTGTCGCCAACCAGGCCGGAAACACGGGACAGCAGGCCCTTGCGGTCATGATCCGGCAATTGGCCATGGAGCGGTTCAACCGCAAGAAAAGCTGGATAGCGGTGCTGCGCGAGGCCAAGATAGGGGGTGCCAACGGTTTCATTGTCGGCGCACTGGTATTTTGCGGCCTCTTCGCCTGGACGCATAATCTGGGGCTGGCCGTAGTCATGGGCGTGGCTCTCGGGATCGACATGGTCATTGGCGCCGTGGCCGGCGCGTCCATTCCCCTGGTGCTCAGGGAACTCGGCCGCGACCCGGCCCAGGCTTCGAGCATCTTTCTGACGACGGTTACCGACAGTTTCGGTTTTCTGACTTTTCTGGGCCTGGCCGCGCTGTTTCTGTTCTAGAATTTCCTGCCAAGAGTTCCTCGGGAAGTGCTTTTTTCTTCCCGCGAATCTGATTCTGATATGAGCAGAGGGGCTGCGCCCGTCTGGGTGGATCGAGCATTTCAGCTTGCTGTGATGACAGGGCGGTTCCCCGTTTGCGGACAAGTAGCCGGATCGCGCTAGTCCTCCGGTTCTACGGCGTCCATAAGATCGATGGTCAGCCGCAAAAAGTCCGCCTCGGTGATGATGCCGCACAGCTTGCCCTCGCAGATCACGGGCAGGCAGCCGTACTTTTCTTCCAGCAGCAAGCGCGCAGCCTCTTTGAGGGACAGGTCGGCGCTGACCGTGACCACGTCGGTCTGCATGATTTCGCGGATGGGAATCCCGGATTCGATTTCGTCCTGGGTCTCGCGGTCGATGCCCGCCAGTTCGGAGATGGTCGCGGCCAGAATGTCGCGGTGCGTCAGCAGTCCGGCGAACACGCCATGGTTGTCGACGATGGGGATGTGGCGAATGCGGGCCAGGTCCATCAGGTCCTTGGCTGCGCTCAGGCTCTCGTTGTGGTTGAGGGTGAAGACGTCTTTGGTCATGATATTTTTTACGAGGAACATGGCATTCTCCTTTTTTGAGTATTCTTTCCGATTCCAGCATCGCGGGCAAGAAAAAGGTTCGACTCGAGGGGTTTAAACATGCGCGAGGAGAGGTCCGTGTTGACTTGGATGGTGAAATCTGGTTTGCAACCATCTTTCTGGTAATGATTTCCAACGAATCGGGCAGGCGGGAGAGCTTCACGTTGAAGGGATTTCTTCGTAATCGAGAAAGAATGGTCCGCGAGCAGATCGAGGCCAGAGGGATCACCGATGAACGCGTGCTCTCCGTGATGCGTCAGATTCCCCGCCATCTTTTTGTCGACGAAGCGCTCCAGGAGCAGGCCTACGGCGATCATCCCGTACCCATCGGCCTCGGCCAGACCCTCTCCCAGCCGTACATTGTCGCCCTGATGACCTCGCTCCTCGTCGTCCGGCCGCACATGCGCATCCTTGAGATAGGCACCGGCTCCGGATATCAGGCCGCCATACTCGCGGCCATGGGGGCGGATGTCTTTACCGTGGAGCGGATCAAGCAGCTCTACATGACCTCGCGCAGCCGTCTTTTACAGATGAAATATTTCAATGTGCGGGTCAAACTGGACGACGGCACCCTGGGCTGGCCGGAGCTCGGCCCTTTCGACCGCATCATTGTCACCGCCGGAGGGCCTGAAGTCCCAAAGCCGCTCCTTGAACAGCTCACCGATCCCGGAATCATGCTCATCCCCGTGGGCGGGACCAAGAGGGATCAGCGGCTGCTTCGGATTTTCAAGAAGGAAGGGCGTATCCATCAGGAAGACCACGGCTCCGTGGCATTTGTGGACCTGGTGGGCTCGCACGGCTGGTGATCCTGCCGGCGCGGGAAATGGGACGCCTCCCGTTTGAGGCTAAAAGCAAACAGAACGTCCGCGCAGGCGCATGACAGCGCCACCCGCAGGCAGCAATATCTCTGGAGGAAAAATGTCAGACCCCACTTCATCCTGTTCAAGCTGTTCGGGGAAGAGCACCCTCGGAACGATCAAGGACAGCCCTGAATCGCAAATGCAGCGCCAGGACAAGGTCATCGCGAGCACCTTGTCCAAGATCAAGTACAAGCTCTTCGTCATGAGCGGCAAGGGCGGCGTGGGCAAGAGTTCCGTATCCACCAACCTGGCAGCCGCCCTGGCCATCAAGGGCTACAAGGTCGGGCTGCTGGACGTGGACATCCATGGTCCCAGCGTTCCGCACCTGCTCGGGCTCACCGGCCTGCTGGACATCGACCCGCAGAAGGGCATCCAGCCCAAGCGCTACAGTGAGAATCTGGCCGTGGTGTCCATGGAGTCCCTGCTCAAGGATCCGGATCAGGCCGTGCTGTGGAAGGGGCCGATGAAGACATCGGCCATCCGCCAGTTCGTTTCGGACGTTGACTGGGGCGAGCTTGATTTTCTGGTCATCGACTCGCCTCCGGGCACGGGCGACGAGCCCATGGCGGTCCTGAAGACGGTGCCCGACGCCCTGAGCATCGTCATCACGACACCGCAAGAAATTTCTTTGGCAGACGTGCGAAAATCGATTAACTTTCTGCAGTACGTGAAGGCGAACATTCTCGGCGTCGTTGAAAACATGAGCGGGCTCATCTGTCCCCACTGCGCCCAGAAGATCGACCTGTTCAAGAAGGGCGGGGGAGAGGAGCTGGCCAAAAAGTACTCACTGGCCTTTCTCGGGGCGATCCCCCTTGACCCGGCCACAGTGGTCGCCGGGGATATGGGACGACCCGTTGTAATGCTCGATGTCGAATGCCCGGCCAAAACAGCCCTTTTGCAATTGGCCGACAAGGTTGTGGAGGCCGCTGAGAACAGTCTGGAAGCAGTGTCGAGTAGTCATGTATAGATAGCCTGGTGGCGCAATATCCATGAAATGTTTTTTTGTACTTTTCATTCTGGCCGTCGCTCTGATCATTCCTTGGCATGAATCCCAGGCCAAGGGGATTTACTATATGGTCAAGGAAGATGGCTCCCTGTGCATAACGGATATTCCGACATCGAGAAATTACAAGCCGTACAAGTTTGAAAAGACGATTAACTACATACGTAACGCCATGGTTGCCTTTAAGCGCGACCACCGGAGTGTAGAGGAAGTCAACGCCATAGTTTCGGGTCTGTGCGCAAAATACGGCGTGGACAAGAAGCTCGTCATGGCGGTGATCGATGTCGAGTCCGGCTTCAATGCGGCCGCTGTCTCCAGCGCCGGCGCACAGGGGCTGATGCAGATCATGCCCGGAACAGGACGTGATCTTGATCTGGTCGATCCTTTCGATCCGGCGGAGAATATTGACGCAGGCATCCGTTATCTGCGTTATCTCCTCGATACGTTTCCGGACAGGCGTCTGGCCGTGGCGGCATACAATGCCGGGCCCAATGCCGTTAAAAAATATGGGGGAATCCCCCCGTACGCCGAAACTCAGAACTATGTCGAAAAAGTTTGGGCGCGACTTCAACACTACGATTAAACTATGAAGATCAATGTACCAAATGCCCTGACCGTGTTCCGAATTATGGCCGTGCCCTTCATTGTCGCGCTGCTCTATTTCCCCTCCCGGACAACCTGTCTGCTGGCGACCGTTTTTTTTCTTATCGCCATCCTCACCGATCTGGCCGATGGGTTCTGGGCCAGAAAATACAACCAGGTCACCAATTTCGGCAAATTTCTCGACCCTCTGGCGGACAAGATTCTTATCGCCTCGGTCATGATAATGCTAGTCGGATTGAACTGGATTCCGGCATGGATCGCCATCATAGTCGTAATCCGGGAATTGCTCGTTACCGGATTGCGAGCCATTGCTGCGGACAAGGGACAGGTCATCGCTGCTGACAAATATGGCAAGATGAAGACAATCATGCAGAGCGTTGCGATGGTTCCGCTTATCTACCATTACCCATTGTTCGGTATTGACATTGCCAAGGTGGGTTTTGTGTTGCTGCTTGTCGCGGTCGCACTCACTTTGTACTCGGGATGGAACTATCTTTACGGCTTTTACCGGGTTTGGGCAGACTGAATTTTGCGTTTTGTTTCTCTGGAATTTCGTGTATGGATCATTCCGAAGAATTGAATTAGAAGGTGTAACTAGAAAGCGCTTGCCCATTCCCTTATCTCGATTTTGCGAACAGTTCCTCTGGAGGACGGCATAAATGGCTCAAATAGATGCTTTTTTTAAAATGATGCATGAGCTTGGGGCCTCGGATCTTCATCTCTCATCAGGTTCGCAGCCAATCATTCGTCTCCATGGCGAAATGCAACGCATCAAGTACAAATTTCTTGAGCATGAAGATCTCAAGAAAATGCTCTACGAAATCACCCCCGAAAACAAAATCAAGACCTTTGAAGAAAGCGGCGATGTGGATTTTTCCTACGAAGTCCCGCATCTGGCCCGCTACCGCGCCAACTTCTTTTTGCAGAAGCGCGGAATCGGCGCGGTTTTCCGCGAAATTCCGCAGAAAATCCTGACCATTGAGGAGCTGGGGCTGCCAAGCATCCTCAAGAATCTGGCCCTGCTGCCCAAGGGCCTCGTCCTGGTCACCGGCCCCACAGGCAGCGGTAAGTCCACCACCCTGGCCGCCATCGTCGATTACGTGAACAAGATCCGCAAGGATCACATTCTGACCATCGAAGACCCCATCGAATTCGTGCACGAGCCCCAGAACTGCCTGATCAACCAGCGCGAGGTCGGACGTGACACCATGAGCTTCAGCGCGGCCTTGCGCGGGGCTCTGCGCGAAGATCCCGACATCATCCTGGTGGGTGAAATGCGCGACCTCGAGACCATTCAGTTGGCGCTGGAAGCCGCCGAAACGGGTCATCTCGTTTTCGCGACCCTGCACACCATCTCCGCCTCGAAAACCATCGACCGCATCATCGAGGTTTTCCCCGGCGATCTGCAGGGCCAGATCCGTTCCGGCCTGGCCGATTCCCTGCGCGCCATCATCGCGCAGAACCTCTTCAAGCGCATCGACAAACCCGGACGCGTGGCCGGCATCGAGGTCCTCATCGCCACTCCGGCTGTTCGGAACCTCATTCGTGAAAACAAGATATTCCAGATCAATTCCGTGATCGAAACCGGGCGCAAGTTCGGCATGCAGAGCATCGATGACGCCATCATGAAGCTTTTGACCTCCGGGATCATCGATCCCGAGCAGGCATACAACAAGGCGGCCACGAAATCCAAATTCAGGGAATTTCTGACCACTCCGCCCCAAGATTTCACCGAGGTGTAACATGCAGCGAGCCCATCTTGATCATATCTTGCACCAGGTTCTGGACTTTGCCCCGGACACCTCGGACATCCTTTTCACCGTCAACAAGCAAGTGCAGGCCGAGGTCCACGGAGAACTGGTCAACGCGAAAATAGAACCGAATCCTGGTCCGCTTCTCCCCGTTCAGGTCGAAGCCATCGCCATGTGCCTCATGGGCCGCAACCTCCGGCTCTACGAGGACCAGTTGCGCACCGGCTCCTGCGACCTGTCCTACGAACTCCCGGGCCGTTGTCGTTTCAGGGTCAACATCCTGGGGCAGAAAGGCTCGCTGGCCATCGTCATGCGTAAATTGACGGCCGTGGTTCCGACGATCAAGGATCTGGCCCTGCCGGAAGTCTTCTACGAAATGTCCAAGGAGAAGTACGGGCTCATCCTGGTCACCGGTGCTACCGGAACGGGTAAGACCACCTCTCTTGCGGCCCTCATCGACAATATCAACCAGATGCACCGCAAGCACATCGTCACTCTTGAAGATCCCATCGAGTACGTTCACGAGCACAAGCTCGGTACCGTGAACCAGCGCGAACTGGGCCTTGATTTCGACTCCTTTGCCTCCGGTTTGCGCGCCGCGCTGCGCCAGGCGCCCAAGGTCATCCTGGTCGGCGAAATCCGCGATCGTGAAACCATCACCATCGCCCTGGAAGCCGCCGAAACGGGTCACCTTGTGCTTGGCACCCTGCACACCAGTGACACCGGCCAGACCATCAACCGCATCATCGGCATGTTCGAACTCGCGGAAGAGCGCCTGATCCGGTCACGTCTGGCCGAGAGTCTGAAGTTCGTCGTCTCCCAGCGACTGATGCCGAGACTGGGCGGAGGGCGCGTGCCCGCCTTTGAAGTCCTGAAGTCAAACCTGCGCATCAAGGAAGTCATCTACAACGGCGAGGGCGAAGACAAGACCTTCTACACCATCGTCGAGTCGGGCGATGCCTACGGCATGATCACTTTTGACAAGTATATAGCCGAATTGTTTTATGAAAATATAATCTCTGAGGACGTGGCCATGTTGTACGGCTCCGACAAGTCGCGCTTGGCCCAGATGATCGACAAGATCAAGACTGCACGTGGAGAAAAGGTTACCGACATCGAAGGCCTTGAACTTGATCATGAATATGACCGCAAGAGCTCTTTTTTCTGAGAGGTAATTGATGGATATCACCTGTGCGCATTGCAAATCCAGTTTCGTGCTGCCCGATGACCGAATCCCTGAAGCCAAGAAATTCAAGCTCAATTGCCCCAAATGCAGAGAGCCAATCGTTGTTGACAGGGAGGATGAGGGGGACAGGATTGTCGCTCCCGAACATTTTCCCCATGATGCCACGGTGGCGTTGCTTTTCGTCAAGAATCGGGCGCTGGCTGACCGGATCGGAGTATTTTTGAAATCACGGGGAATTTTCATTTCCGAAGCCGGACTCATCCATGAAGCGCTCGATAAGGTGCGCATCAATTATTACAACATCATCATTCTTGAAGAGTCGGAGCATTCCAAATCCATTCTGTCTGTTGTCAAGAAATGGAACGGTCTGCGTCGCCGGGATGTCAACATCATCCTGGTCGAGGCTGACTGCAAGAGCCTGCATTCCAACGAGGCTTTTTTCAGAGGAGTCAACTCCGTCATCAGTGCGAAGGATTCCGAGCGAATCGAAAATATTCTCGACCTTGCCATGGGTGAATTCAAAAGCTATTCAGAACCTTGGGCTGTTGCTGCGCAACGTCTGCATATGAAAGGGTGAATCATGGTTTGTGGCAAGAAGCGGATTTTTCTTTTTGTTCTTTGCATCCTCAACATTTTTCTTGTTTTCAAGATTTTTGACGATGAGAGCGGTCTGCCAGTGTACAAGGATCTTCTGCTCAAAATCGAGAGCGTGCAGGAGAAGATCAATGACGTCGACTTTCGCAACAGGCAAATCAGTTCCGAAATCCGTATCCTCAAAAAAAATGACCTCTACGTTGAGAGACTCATCAAGCGCGAACTTTTTTATGTTGCAGACAATGAGCTGATGTACATCATGAAATAATATGAACGATACACTACATCTTTTTGACGAACTGCTTGAGCACGACTCCGGCTCGAAGATTTTTTTCCCCTTGGCCCGGCTCTATCGCAAGCAGGGGCATACCCAAAGGGCCATCGAGATCGTGCAGAAGGGGATCGAACACCATCCCGATTATCTCGAGGCCCAGCTTTATCTTATTGAACTTCTGAGCGAGGTGGGCGACTCGACTGCCGCCGAAAACAAGGCTTTTTCCGTGTTTTCCAAGCTTCTCTCCTACGAGAAGTTCTGGGTCAGCCTGCGCGGTCATTTTGCCAGAACGCATCAGGCTGACCTCGCCCTGGCGTCCTTTCTCGTCGAGCGCAGCGCGCACGGAGAGGATGTTGATCTCCTCAAGGTCCTCAATTTCGGCATCTCGCATTACGCCGAACTCATTTCCACGGAATCCCCCAGTGTCGAACCGGAGCAGGATCTTGACGCCGAAGAGGTCGCTCAGATCTGCATCAATTCCGGCATAAAGACCAAAACCATGGCCAAGCTCCTGGCGGCCCAGGGCGAATATGCGCAGGCGATCAAGATATACGATGATCTGCTTGAGAGCGTGGCAGGCGAAGAGGAGCGAAGTGAGCTGAACCACCTGCGGGCGCAGGCGCACCAGGAGCTTGGCAGCCAGCCCGATCCGGAAGCGGAGAAAAACAACAAGCTCTACTATGTCCTGAATACTCTTGCCGATCGTCTGGAACAGAAATTCGCGCCAGAATCCCCAGATTCCGATTGAAATGACGCCACTGCAAAAAGTCGCGAAAGAAACTGAGTGTCATTCCCGCGAAGGCGGGCCATGTCGGGCAATGGCGCGAAATCCAGTCTTTTCATGTAGTTAAAAAAAAGGGATGGATCCCCTTCTTCAAGGGGATGACGACTTTTTGCAGTGACGTCTTGAAATCAGCCCGCAGAAATTGTCCTTGATTCTTTTTCTGCGCGACTATAATTCGAATCCAAATTTCGTTTTGCTTCATATGAGGGTGTTTTTTTTGTTCTTTCTTACTCAATTCCAATCGATCCAGAGAGACTTTATGAAATTATTGATTCCCATCCTAGCTTTAGTGTTGCTTGCAGCATGTAAGCCAGTGAGAGTTACGCAGGACTACTACAATGAATATGTAAATCCTGTGGCAAGCATCGATTATGAAGACACAGTTTCCGCAGATATTCCTGCCGGCTTCTTGGATGATTACTACACAATCGACAGCAAGGTTGTCCGCCTTGCGGATCAAATTGATTTGTTAGACGCCCGCGTGGGTAATTCCTGGATAGAATTCCAAAAATCTGTCCACCCATGGATCAAATACATTGCCATTCTCGATCAGGATCAACTTTTTGTCTCTGGCGACGACACCCTTGGCTTTGATCCTGAGATACGCACTGCTGTGGCGGATTTGAGTCCCGAAAAGAACAGGCACTTTGTGTTCAAAAATGACAGAACTTTTTTTATTCACCGCATGGTTGCTTCCGATGACCAATACAAGGCGACCATCGTGGAGATCGATATGAATGTTCTTATGGAAGATGTTCCTAATAATCGAACTGTTATCGCCATTGATGATCAGATATGCGGTTCTGTCATTCCCAACCTTTCGGAAGCGTGCATGCGGTTGCAGAAATCGACAAAATATTCCGGCAACATTAAAATTGACAACAGTAAGTGGTACTGGATCAGAAGCATGGGTTCTGACAACCTTGTATATCTACACCTTGATCAAGAGTAAGTTATGCGCCAAGTAACAGTTGTAGAGCATCTACTGCTTCGTCAGAAAGAGCGGCCCATGGCCTCTGGTCGGTTCACCAGACTCCTGACCGAGCTTATTCTGTCGGCAAAAATCATTGACCGCGAGGTCTCCAAGGCCGGCCTGCTTGATGTCCTCGGGGTCACGGGGGAAGTGAACATCCAGGGTGAGATCGTGCAGAAGCTCGATGATTTTGCCAACCGGGTCATCATCCGCAGGATGGAGCGGGCCGGTGTGCTTTGCGCCATGGTTTCGGAGGAGAATGCCGATTTCATCGAAATTCCCCGGCAATATCCCGTTGGTGACTACATCCTGATTTTCGATCCCCTTGACGGTTCGGCCAACATCGACGCCAATGTGAGTATCGGCACGATTTTCAGCATCTATCGCCGTTCCTCCGACCAGCAGACTGTCAGCGTTGGCGATTTGTTGCAGAAAGGATCCATGCAGGTTGCCGCAGGATATATTATTTACGGCTCATCGACCATGATGGTCTACACTGCCGGCAGTGGTGTGCATGGCTTCACGCTGGACCCGAGTGTGGGCGAGTTCCTCCTCTCGCACCCGGACATCAAGATTCCTGAGCGCGGGCGGATCTATTCCGTCAACGAGGGGTATTCCTCCTACTGGGATGAGCCAACACGGAATATCGTCAATTATTTCAAGGCAAGTGACAGCGCCACGGGCCGCCCGTACAGCACTCGTTACATCGGCTCTCTGGTTTCCGATTTTCATCGCAACCTGATCTATGGCGGTATCTTCATGTATCCGGCCGACTCGCGTGATCCGCGCAAACCTTCCGGAAAGCTGCGCCTGATGTGCGAGGCCGCACCCATGGCCATGATCGCTGAACAGGCGGGAGGGCTGGCTACGGACGGCAAACAGCGGATTCTGGATATCGAGCCGCAGGAGTTGCATCAGCGTGTGCCCTTGTTCATCGGCTCCAAGAATGACGTCGAGGTCGCCCTCAAGTTCTACGCCGATGCGGCCCAAAGCTAGGGACGTCGTTTTGTTCCCGGCATTTTTTGAAGACGTGCGCAGATGATTTGTCTTGGTATTGAAACTTCGTGTGATGAAACCTCTGTCGCTGTCTGGCAGGATGGGCGTTTTGTCAGCGATCTCGTCCATTCGCAGATCCCCATGCATTCTGTTTTCGGCGGCGTGGTGCCCGAACTCGCGTCACGGGAGCACTTGCGCCTGCTGGACGGCCTGGTCTGTTCCGCTCTGGAAACTGCGGGGCGCCCTTCGGGGCAGGGCATCGATCTTGTAGCGGTGACGCGCGGCCCGGGGCTTCTTGGGGCTTTGCTGGTGGGTATTGCCTATGCCAAGTCGTTTGCGCTGGCGCTCGGTGTTCCTGTCATTGGGGTCAATCATCTGCATGCGCATCTTCTGGCCTGTGACTTCACCGCGCCTATCGAGTATCCGGCTCTGGGGGTCCTTGTTTCCGGCGGACATACCCACATCTACGACATGCCTCGCGCCTGCGAATTCGGCCTGCTTGGCAGGACACTGGATGACGCGGCAGGGGAAGCCTTCGACAAGATTGCCAAACTGCTCAATCTTCCTTACCCCGGTGGAAAATACATTGATATTCTGGCCAGACACGGCACCTCCGACCCCAGGCTTTTTTCCAAGCCGTACCTGCACAACGACAATTGTGATTTCAGTTTCAGCGGCCTGAAAACGGCGGTGGCGCAATACGTGCAGAAAAAATCCTTTGCCGCCATCGATTACTCCGAGTTCGATGTCGATGCTATCGGGCAGGAAATCAAGGATCTTTGTGCGTCCGTGAACGACACCATAGTGGAGACGCTGCTCGAAAAGACCAGACGGGCCTTGCGGCTTCGTCCAGAAGTCAGGACATTGTGCCTTGCGGGCGGAGTGGCGGCCAACAGTCATTTGCGCCGGAAATTTTCCGCTTTTGCCGATGACAGCGGACTCAAATTTTTAGCTCCCGCTCAAAACTATTGTGGTGACAATGCGGCTATGATATCTCACGCAGGAGTTAAGTGGGCGCAGAAAGGATTTATGAGTCCAATGGATTTTGAAGCCGTGCCCAGGGGAAGAAATGTCCCCGATGATTTTATTGTCAACCCTCTCTTCAAGGAGTGAATAATGGCTGCACAAGTGAACGATGCCGGATTTGACGCAGAAGTTTTGAAAGATGCTCTTCCAGTATTGGTGGATTTTTGGGCACCGTGGTGCGGTCCGTGCAGGGCCATTGCTCCCGTTATCGAAGAACTGGCCCAGGAATTCGAAGGCAAGGTCAAGATCCTGAAGATGAATGTCGACGAGAATCCCGGCACGCCGAGTAAGTTCGGCATCCGCGCCATCCCCACCCTGATTCTTTTCAAGAATGGCGAAGTCGTGGAGCAGGTCACCGGGGCGGTCTCCAAGGCCAGTCTCAAGCAGATGCTCAGCGACAAGGCGATCTGATCGCCTACAATCTTCGGATGACTGACGAGGGTGGCTGCAAGCCCGTAGCGGTCACCCATTTTTTTTTGAGAACCCGGAACATCCCCGTTGATGCCGTGCCGGGATGCAGGGCCACGCGCCCATCACTTCCATTCGCCGTGAGCCAGGTAATCGTAATGCGCAACTATTTGATTCTTTTTTCGTTCGCCCTGCTTTTGAACGGATGCGGGGCCATAGACTACTATTTCCTGACGCCGCCCGAAGACACGGCGCAGGAGCTTTTCGAAAATGCGCGCGGCTTCATGCAGGACAAGGAGTACGACAGCGCCATAGACTCCCTGACCAAGCTCAATGACAGGTATCCATTCAGCCCGTATGCAACCGAAGCCCGGCTCATGCTCGGCGATGCCTACGCTCTTGACAGACAGTATCTTGAAGCTGTTGATGCGTATGATGAATTTTTGAACATGCATCCCCGGCATGAGTCCATTGACTATGTTCTGTTCCAGATCGGGGTCAATAAGTTCAATTCGCACCGTTCCATCGACTTGCCGCAAACGCAGCTTGCAGAGGCCGTTGAATCGTTCAGGCGTCTTGTCAGTGGATACCCGCAGAGCGCGTATCGCGAGCAGGCCCTTGAATACATCTTAAAGTGCAGAACGCTCATGGCCGAACACGAGATGTTCGTGGCGGATTTTTATTTCAAGTCCAAGTCGTACAGAGCCGCATGGACCCGCTACACGTACATCGTCGATAATTTTCCGGAGCTCGAGGAAATCGTCAAGATTGCGGAATCCAAAGCCAAGGTGGCTTACTTTTATGCTCAGGAAACCGACAACGACAGCAAACGGCACCCGAGCAAATTCAAGCAGTATTTCGACTGGCTCTGAGCCGGTTCGATCTTTCGTTTTGAGCGGGGCGCCATTGGCGCCCTTTTTTTTTCGGGCTCCATGGACGCCTTTTCCATGCCCCGCGCCGTGGTGCGTGTCCTGATCGAGCCACAACCCGGTTCTCGTCGCATCTTCGTCACATCATTGTCGTCACTTCTCAACATTTCCCACGCACAAGGCGGCTACGGCACTTTTGAACAACTTGGCCGGTCATCCACAAATCTCTGCCGCAGGTGTTGATGCTCATGGGAAAAACTCTCGGATTTCAGACCAAACTCTCCGTGGTCACTATCGCCATCGTCCTTGTGACGGTTCTGTGTCTCGCGGTTTCACAGTTCTATATGGCCAATCAGGACGCCCTGCGCCAGGGGCGGGACGGTCTTAGTAGCATTTCGGCCACTCTGGCCGAGTCAGTGGCATTGCAGCACTCGCTCATGCTGAACAAGATTCGCATTGACCGGGACATCATGAAAACTCAGTTCGAGTTGAGCGGATTTCCGGTACCCGAAGTGCTCATGGAATTGAACATGGAGATTTTTGATCAGGATGGCGGCGAAGCGCAAATGCACGTCCTTTCCGCGATCAAGCACGGTGTCGCCTACCTGCACGAGGACAGCTCGGTCATGCGGAAGGTTGCCGAGCTGACCGGCGGCGTGGCCTCAGTGCTGCAGATTTACGAGGGCAGGCTCGTGCGCATATCCACTTCGCTGGAGACGCCGCAGTCGGCCTGGGGCAGAGGTTCCTATGTCGGGCCTGATTCGCCGGTGCTGGCAGCTGTTTTGTCCAACCAGACCTGGGAGGGGTTGCAGTGGTTGGGAGATGCCTGGCGCATGACGGCCTACGTCCCATTTACGGAACTGAACGGCGGCAACGTCATCGGTGCCCTTGAGATAGCACATCCCCTGGTCAGCGAAGCATTTTCGGATTTTGTGCGCAATGTGCGTATCGGCAGCCATGGCGGAACCCTGGCCTTCGATGCCAAGGGCAGACAGATAGTCGACCTTCCTGCGGCACAGAAGGAATCACAGGCCATTGTCCAGGCCGGCAACGGTGTCAGGCACAGAACCCTTGATACCGAGGATGGCAAGCAGCTGGAGGTGTCCCTGCACACCTTCGAGCCTTGGAACATGACTTTTGCCACATGGGCAGCCACCGAGGATCTCATGGCCGGGGTCAGGGAACGGTTGATCAGGAATTCACTCCTCAGCACGATCATTCCCTTGATCCTGTCGGTGATCCTCATTGGCGTGGCCGGGCGCGTTCTCATGGCTCCGGTGCGTCGCATGGCCGGACTGGCCGACGAGGTGGCTGCGGGCAACTACACCGCAAAGATCACCTATCCGGCCCGGGACGAGATAGGACATCTGGCCGATTCCCTGAACGCCATGGTCGCAGGCAGCAGGGAGGTGCTGTTTGAAATCGCCCAGGCGAGCAAGTCCCTGTCGGGGGCGTCTTCGGAGCTTGGATCCATCTCCCGGGGCCTGTCGGACAATTCCTCTGAAACAGCGCGCAGGTCCGATGCCGTACACGAGTCGGCAAGGTCGGTCAGCGCCAATATGCACTCCGTTTCGGCGGCCATGGAACAGGCAACGGTCAATGTCGGAAGTGTGGCCACGTCTGCAGCGGAACTGGCGGCCACCATACAGGGAGTGACCCAGAGCGCCGTTCTGGCCAAGCGGACGACTTCGGACGCCGTGGTCAAGGCCGCAGAGACAACCTCGCACATGGAGCAGCTGAGCAGGGCCGCCAGGGAAATAAGTTCCGTGACAGCGACGATCTCGGCAATTTCCTCGCAGACCAATCTTCTGGCCCTGAACGCCACCATCGAGGCTGCCAGAGCCGGGGCCGCCGGGAAGGGCTTTGCCGTGGTCGCCGGAGAGATCAAGGAGCTGTCCCAGCAGACCTCGGCCGCCACGGAAAATATACGAAGCATGGTTCATGCCATCCAGAGCGTGACCGATGTCACGGCCAGAGAACTGGCCGAGATCATCCATGTCATCGAGGAGATGAACGAGATCGTCACCTCCATTTCGGAAGCAATGGAAGAACAGACTTCCATGACCAGGGATATTTCCGAGAATGTCGGACAGGCCGCGCTGGGCATCACGGAGATCAGCTCCAGCGTTGCCTCGGGAAGCGTCATGAGCCGGGAGATCAGCGATGAGATAAAGGGCGTTCTGAACGCCTCCACGGCCATGCAAAAAGAGAGCGGGGACGTGCTGGGCCGTGCGCAAGGGCTGGCTGAACTGTCTTCGCGCCTGCAGGATCTTGTCGGGCGTTTCCGCTTTTAATCCACAGGTTCCAGGCGCAGGAGCTGTCCCGGATCATGATCCGTGAGCAGCCAGATGTGCCCCTCGGGTCCGACCCGCACGTCGCGGATTCGCAGTCCCAGGTTTTCCAGCAGGCGCTCCTCTTCGACGACAACATCTCCGGACAGCTTGAGGCGGGCAAGGTGGCGGCGGGCGAGGGCGCCGACAAAGAGGTCTCCTTTCCAGCGCTCAAACGCGTCGCCCGTATAGAAGGCCATGCCCGAAGGGGCGATGGACGGAGTCCAGGAATGCAGCGGGTCATCCATGCCAGGCATGTGTTTGAGCCCCTCGCCGATAGTGAACCCGGTGTAGTCGATGCCCAGAGTGACCACGGGCCAGCCGTAGTTGGCACCGGGGCGGAGGATGTTAATCTCGTCGCCGCCACGGGGCCCGTGTTCGTGAGTCCAGACCTCACCGCTCTGCGGGTGCACGGTCATTCCCTGGGGATTGCGATGCCCGTAACTGAAGATTTCGTTCCACGCGCCCGGCTGTCCCACAAAGGGGTTGTCCTCAGGGACGCGGCCGTCGTCATGGAGGCGGATGAGTTTCCCGGCGTGGTCATCGAGTTTCTGGGCGCGCTCCATTTCCCCCCGGTCTCCTACGCTGATATACAGGAATCCCTGGCCGTCAAACGCCAGCCTTGATCCGAAGTGCACGCGGCCTGAAGAGGCCGGTTCGGCCCTGAACAGCACCTCAACGTCCGTCAGCTTATCGTCTTCAAACCTGCCGCGGGCGACATGCGTGGTCACTCCGTCCCCGAAGTTCGCAGCATAGCTGAAGTACAGGAGGCGGTTGGCCGCAAAATCCGGGTGGGGCATGAGATCGAGCAGTCCGCCCTGGCCCCTGGCCCTGATCTGGGGCAGGCCCGGCACGGGGCCCGGCAGAAGGCTTCCGCCACGGATGATGCGCAGCCTTCCGGGCCGTTCGCTGACCAGCATGTCGCCACCCGGAAGAAAGGCCAGGGCCCACGGGTTTTCAAGCCCGTTTGCCACGAGGGTCAGGCGCATCGAATGCTCTTTGGATTCCAATTCCCTGGCCGATGCGGGAGCGGCCGCCAGGATCACCATCAGGGCGACGACATGGATCAGCAGGCGGGGGATGATGGTACTTGTTTTCATGTTTCCTCCCTTCAGGATCTGTTCATTGTCCCCGCTTTGAGCTGCGGGGAATCCGGGGCCTTGTTGTAAAAACGGGCTAATGCCCCGGCCATTCGGCGCCGCCCAAAAAATCGTACCCGACTTTTCGCTGCAGCGATTCGATCTGAAGAAATGCCTGTTTCAGCATGGCTTCATCCATATTTCCAAGCTTGCTCAGCACGATGCTGTTGTCCAGCGGCCGCTCCTCGCGGAGGGCATTCAACTGGGCCTCGAATCTGAGTCTCATCAAAAAATCATACGAAGCAGACACGGAGTCACACGTGGAGGGCTGCAAGACTTTTTTCCAGACCAGGGCCTCTATGCGTTCCATGGAATGAGTAAAGGGAAGTTTGTGTTTGAGCGCATACAGCCTGCCGAAACTGATAAGAGGCATCAGTGTCTCCTTCATGTTCAGACGCCCGGCATCCTGAGGAGAGCCGCTGCTTTTGATGATTCTGCCCAAAAGTCTGAAAGGCGGCTTGAAGAGCAGGACGTTCTGCGCCAGGTGCGGGAAAAAACTGGGTCGCCCATGCAGTATGCTGTAGATGTGGGCACGCAGTTCACTGGCCAATTCGGCGTCACCGTAAACAGCCCTGAAATCGAGACATATGCTGAAATCCAGCAGTTCCTTGGGTTCGGCCTTCATGATCCAGGTCGTGAACTTTTCTTTCCATTTCGGCAATGAGTGGCACCATTCAGGGTTGTTGGCCATGACCTGCCCGTCACACAGAGCGTATCCGGCCAGGCTGAGCCAATGACAGACGCGACGGCCCATGGCGAGAAAATAGTCATTGAGCGCATCGGCGGAAGTATCATCCTGCTGATAGATGATGGCGTTGTCCTGATCGGTAAGCAGGCTCTGTTCCTGGCGCCCCTGACTGCCCATGGCGATGAAGGCAAACGGTACCGGGGGCGGGCCGATCTCTTCCACGGCAAATTCAATGAATCTGATTGTTGCCGCGTCGCATACGGCGCTGGTCATGTAGGCCACGGTGCGAGGCCTGGCTCCGGCCTCGATCAGGGCCCGGACCAGTGCCGTAATGCGATGGCAGCACTGCACAACCTGATCTACGGAAGCGGCCCGTGCGATCTCCCGGGGCAACACTTCCGGGCCGTAACGGTGAAACTGCAGTAAATTTTTTGCGCGGACCACGCTTTTTATCTGACCTCCGCCATCGTGCACCACCAGGTGCTGCACCTTTTTCTCCTCCATGAGCATCAGGGCTTCATAGATCATGGCATGTTCGGAGATGGTCACAAGGGGGCGGCTCATGAAGTTTTTGACAGGAACCTGCAGGTCCGCCTCGGGCTTTCCGGCCAGTTTTTTGCGGAAATCACGGTCGGTCAGAAATCCGGCCCCTTCACCGGCGTCATTTTTGACCACAACGGATGTTGTGTCGCGTTCAACCATGAGGGAAGCGGCTTCGTGAACAGGCGTGTCCAGATGGCATGATACGGGCTCGCTCCCCAGTTGCCCGACGGGCTCCTGCAGAAAGAGCAGGGATACGCGCAGTTTTTCGATCAGCGTCTCCCGTTCACGCTCGCGCCTGACCTGGTCGGTTACATCGGATATGACGCAATTGACGGTGGCGGGTTCGCCGAGCTGTTCTGCGGCAAGGACCGCCAGCAAAGAAAAGGTGCGCATGATCCCGTCGTTCCCGAGTTTTTGGATCATCCGCTCCAAGGGTGCCTCTGCTCGCCGCAAATCCTTGTTGAACAGGTTGAATTCCTCGCTGTCGTCAAACAGATCCTCAAGCGCGAACCGGTCCTCCTTGGTTGGGGAGATGCTCCGGAGCAGACGCAGGGCTGGGCTGTTCATGGCCAGGATTACACCCCGTCGTTCGGTCTTGGCCAAAAAAATGCCAATGGCAGCAGCCTGTGCCGCCTGGCCCAGCTTGATGGTGGACCCGGCTTCCAGCACCGAGGGGTGAATGTCCTTGAGCAGCACGATGAGACCGGGAAGTCCGGCCAGGATCATCGGGTTCAGGGTGACAAGACACTCCCGTTTTTCACCGTCTGCCCGTTCGAGCATGGCTTCAAAACTTTTCGATCCGGCGGAGCCGTTCTCCAGGCTTTCGATGTGCGCCCAAACCTGCGCGTTGAATGCCTCGCGAGGAAGGAGATCTGCCAGTTCCAGCAATTCAAGCCGATCGGCGGTGTAGCCCGTCAGATTAAGGGCCGTGGGGTTGCCGTAACGGCACCGGCCGTTCAGGACCAGAAGGGACCCTTCGGTAGTGGCCTCGATGAGCGTGCGGTAACGCTGTTCGGCCTGCTGCAGGTTGGTCTGCATGTCACGGCGCTTTCTTTCCATGGACAAGACCTGCCGGACATTTGAGAGCAATACGGCGAAGACCAGCGCGACAATACCCACCAGAAGATACACGATGTTCTGTTCGATCCGCTTTATTTCCATCTCGACGTCATCAATATACATGCCGGTGCCGATCACCCAGTTCCAAGGCTTGAAGCCACGGACATAGGACTCTTTGGCAGCCATTCTCTCCGGGTCGTCCTTCCACTGCCAGACATACTCGACGAATCCCTCCTCCTGCTGGCGGACGATTTGCGCAAACTGGACAAAAATTCTGACCCCACGCGGATCGGTGAAATCGGACACGTCTTTGCCGTCCAGATCCGGCCTGTAGGGATGCATGAGCATCTGCGGTTGCAGATCCTGAATCCAGAAATAATCCTTACCGTCTCTCCCGTAGCGCAGGGATTGGATATTTTCCTTGGCCTTTTGCTGGGCTTGTTCGCGGCTGAGCATGCCAGCCCGTTCTTCCCGCTCTGCCGTTGCGAGCAGACTGAGCGCGGTGTTGGTCAACTCCCGGATCATGTCCCGTTTCCGGTCCACCAGGGTCAGTTCGATGGTCGGCAGCAGCATGCCCCATATCGACACAATGAACAGCACAATGGCCAGCAAGGAGGGCAGAATGATCCGGGGAGGAAACGACGACCAGCGCCGCTGCGTTCCTACGCTTTCAAGGTCCTCCTCGTCGCTGATGTCATCGACAAGCGAAGCCGCCTGCCCGCCCGAAGCTCCCATGGCCCGCACCAGACGTTTCCAATCGTCAAGAGGCATCTCAACGCCAAGTACAGCCGTGTCAGCTTCCACGCCGTGAAAATCGGTTCCCGCGCAGACCAGCAATCCGAGATCAACGGCCAATTCCCGGAGCATCGCATTTTCACCGGCCGCGCCGTGGGGGCCGGTCACCTCAATGCCATCCAGCCTCAGACGTTGCAGATCGGTGACAAGGGTGCGCAGATCGTGGGGCTCAGCCTCGTATGCCAGGGGGTGGGCCAAAAACGTCACCCCGCCGGCACGATGCACCAGGGCGATGGCTTCCTGTGTATCGATCTTGCCTGTTTCTGCCACCCCTGGTGCGGGATTGGCCAGCAGCTTCGGTGCCTGGAGCTGGGAGGGCATGCGTCGCAGAGGGCCCTGATGTCTGGATATGCGGTCGTGGCGCAAGACCTGCAGTGTTGTGCGGAATTCCAAGTGCTGCGGATCGAAGCCATAGGCCAGAATATGTATTTCGCGTCCGTGGAATTGCGTTGAGATTTCCGTACCGGACAGGAAACCGATGTTGCGTCGTTTGAGCGCCGTGTGAAACCGGCTCAGACCTTCTATGGAATCATGGTCGGTCAAGGCGGCATAAACCACTCCGGCCGAGGCCAGCCGATCGGCCAGAACTTCGGGGCTCAGTTCTCCGTCGCTGAAATGCGAATGACAATGCAGGTTGACGCGAATGCTTGTGGTCATGATTCGGGGGCTATCGTTTCGCAGGTTAAACTTTGTGGCGGCCCGGACGTACTGCAGGGCAGTGTTGCTTCCTGTCTACCAATCATGAGGACGGAAGCATAGAGTTTTCGCATGGATTGGGTGAACACAAAAAAACGCCGACCTTGAAAAAGGTCGGCGTTCGGGACGATTCTCATCGCTTGTGTCAGTCGGTGTCCGGCCTGTGGGCCTGGGCCAGGAATTCCTCGGCATTTTTTCCTGTGTCGGAGGTAAGCATGGTCACCGTCAGCAGCACCAGAGAGGATGCCACCACACCGAAAAGGCCGGGACCGCCGCCCACGGGCAATCCAAGAATGGTAAATGCGGGCCCTTTGGCGAAAAGCAGGACGATAAAGACCACAGAAACGGCAAGGCCGGTGAGAATACTGGCGATTATGGCTTGGCGCGTAGCGCGTTTCCACCACAGCGTGGCAAGCATGGCCGGGAAGATGGCGCTGGCGGCGATGCCGAAGGCAAGCATGACCAGCCATGCGATGTTTTCATCCTTGAGCAGGACCGCCAGTGATACCGCGATGCTGGACATGAGCACCGTGGTGATCTTGGCAATACCAAGTTCCTGTTTTTCCGTGGCATTCGGGTTGATGTAGACTTTGTACAGGTCGTGGCTGACCGATGAAGCCACAGTGATCATGAGCCCGGCCGAGGTGGAGAGAATGGCTGCGACCGCCCCTGCTGCGCCGATGGCCATCAGCCAGGTGCCGCCTACCCGGAAGCTCATCTCCAGCACGGCCATGTTCTTGGCCAGCCCGACTCCTACCGGGCCCTGGGAGATCCAGGTCACCAACTGCGGGTAGATTCCGGGAAAGAGCAGGAAGCCGAGAATGATTGCGCCAAGATAAAAGGCGCCGAGCCCGACAATGCACAGGGCCACGCTTTTTTTGGCCGCTCTGGCGCTGGGGACGGTGAAGAACATGATCAGGATATGGGGCAGGCCAGCGGTTCCGAAAACAAGGGCGATGACGGTGCTGACCATGGCCATGGTGCTTGCGGTTTTCACGCCGATGGTCATGGCTGTATCAGCTTCCGGCAGCATCTGACGTGCGGTGGCTATTGCCTGATCGGCCGGCAAGGCTTTGATGGCTTCAACCACGGCCGGGTCGGAAGCTGCGATAAGCGGCGGTACGGTTCGGTCGGCGATGGCCAGAATTTCATAAATCGACCCGTTGCCCACCATGAAAAATGCCAAGGTCACCAGTACGGCCATGGTGCCCCAGAGGAAAAGACCCTGAATGACCTGATTGTAGAGCGTGGCCTTCATGCCGCCGAAAATGATGTAAATGCTCATCAGAATGCCGAGGCCGATGGTCACCCAGACAAAATTCCATTTGAGCAACATTTCGAACAGCAGGCCGGCTCCAAGCATCTGTGGCACCAGATAGAAGGTGGAGATGACCACCGTGCAAAGCATGACCACAAGTTTGATGCGGTCATCCGGAAAACGGCTGAACAGGGCGCCGGCCACCGTGTAGGAGCCGATATTGCGGAGCGGGCCTGCAATGAGCAGCAGCACCGCCATGTATCCGCCAAAAAAGCCGATGGACAGCCAGATGGAATCGATACCGAATACACCGATATCACCGGGGCAACCCAGAAAACTGGCTGCGGACAGATAACTGCCGGTCATGGCGATGCCAACCTGTGCCCACGGCACACCCTTACCGGCGACATAGAAATCACTGGCGGATTTTGTTGATCTGCTTGTCCACCACGTAATAAAAATACTGGCAAGGACAAAGAAAAGAATGAAACCAACGACAATGGGTATATTCAATTCCGAGACTTCTCCCTGATTGCCCTCAGACGCCAAGGCGAAAGATGGGGTAATCAGATAAAGCATGAAAAGAAATAAAATTTTGTAACTCATTTCGACCTCCAGAACCAAATAATCATGATGATCCAGGACAGAGGAAAAATTAGCAAAGATATTAAAAATCCCAGTGGCATTCCAAAAACAGGCAGTTCAGCAATGTCCTTGAACGTTGGAGTCTGAAGCACTGCAGCAAAAAGATAAAAAAAGAAAAATATAAAAAATAGTCCGAAATTGAGCAGAACTTTTCCTCGAATAGATGGCGGAGGATTTTGAATACTAGGCATAGATATTCTCCTTTAAAGTGCTTGTCCTATTTACAGTAATACGTTTCAATACAGATAAAATACGTTTTTGCTTGTCTTTTTTGCGACCATCAAGAGCATTCAAGAGACGCTTCTGGATCCAAACGATCCGGTCAAATCAGAAAAAACCCATAAAGATGTCACTGCAAAAAGTCGCCAGAGTCTGATCGTCATTCACCTGTCAGAGAAAATCCAATCTTTCCAAATAATTAAAAAGGTATGGATCCTTTCTTCCAGAGGATGACGACTTTTTTCAGTAACATCCGTAAACACGATGTATGGTCTTGCTGCTCTGAGAACATGAGTTGTGGAATGTGGGAGCATGCTTTTTGATAGATTATCGATTACGAGTCAAGTCGCACGTGAGAGGCTGACTGAGTAACCACTTAACAGAATCAAAGGACTTCGAGTTTGGCAAGAAAAATCATAGAAAAAAGTCTCTGATATTTGAAGGCCAGCTGAATTTTATCAGCCACGTGCGGCGCATCCTCCAGACAGGAACGTCAATACATGTTTCTGTGCAGTGGGCAGGGCTCCCGGCTGGGCTTGGCCGCGCAATATGCCCTAATTAACAAGGAGTATGGATGTGCTGAATCAATCGGGCAGATGTACGTAATACCGCGAAAAAAAACATGCCGACCACGATAAGCGGTCGGCATGGATAGATAAGCGGTAAAAGGGTGGGCAGTGAATTGATTTTCTTGGTGATTATGGTCTCAGCGCACAGCTCTGCAGGGCGTTGCGGGCCAGACCCGCTCCGGCTTGTTCGTACATGTTCAGGGCCGTGCAGACCCCGATTTCAGATAGTTCCTCCACTTCCTCGGGAAAGCGCGCAATGGCCGCCACGGAACAGGAAAAACCAAGGTTGCGCAGCTGCTGCGCCGCGTACATGTTGCCCTGGTGGTTGGGCATGGCCAGAATGACCATTTCCAGGCGCTCGTCCTTTTTCAGCTTGAGCCAGAACTCGGTGTCGCAGGCGTCGCCGAGGATGACGTTGCGGCCCTGGGCGCGGTTGAAGTCCACTCGGTCCGGGGCGTGTTCGACCCCGCAAATTTCGCGGCCGAAACTCTTGGTGAGTTCGTCATAGGCCCCCGAACCAATGCGGCCCATGCCGAAAATGACGGCGCGCACGGAGGTCAGGTCGATGGGCGCGTCGTGAGGATGGCAGAAATCGATTTCGAATTTTTTGAGCCACACGTTCATGGCACGGTAAACGACTTCGGAGTGGGTGCTCAAAGGGGCGGACACGGCGAAGCTTACGCTCACGGTCATGGCGATGACCAGCAGCCAGTCTGTGGAGATGAGCCCCTGGCCGGCAGCGATGGCCGCGACGATCAGCCCGAATTCGGAGTAGTTGGTCAGGGACAGGGCCGAAAACAGGCTGCTGCGGGAGCGCAGGCCGAATCGGCTGACGATGAAGTGGTAGATGCCGGTCTTGAAGGGCAGCAGCAGGCACAGGAGCAGGGCGGCACCAAGCATTTCCGTGGTGGGCAAGCCTCCCATGCCGATGGACAGGAAGAAGCCCACCAGCATCAGTTCCTTGAAACCGAACAAGGCCTTGGAAAGCTCAGAGGCTCTGGGGTGTCCGGCGATGAGCACGCCGATGACCAGTGCACCGAGATCCGGCTTGAGGCCAACCAGGGAGAAGCCTTCAGCCCCTACGCCCAGAGCGATGAAGAGTCCGCAGAGGATGAAAAGCTCTCCGCGTCCGGCCGAATCCAGAAGCTTGTAAAGAACGGGCCGCAGCAGAGGCAGCGCCAGTACGCTCAAAGCCCAGATGCTGGGGATTTTACCCGAGGAAGCGCTTAAGTAGAGAACGGCAAAGACGTCCTGCATGATCAGGATGCCGATGGCGATCTTGCCATAGAAGGCTGTCAGATCCCCTTTTTCCTCCAGCACCTTGACCGCGAAGACCGTGCTCGAAAAAGACAGGGCAAATGCCAGTACAAGCATGGCCTGCCATGACATGTCCATGAGCGGCGAGGGAAAGAGGTGCTGACCGAGCAGGAGCATGAGATACATGAATGCGGTAGTGACGATCATCTGGACCGTGGAGCTGGCCCAGATCTCAGCTTTAAGCAGGCCGCGCACGTCCAGTTTGAGGCCGATGGAGAAGAGCAGCAGGGTGATGCCGAGGTCGGCTACAAAATCAAGGCCCTGCGGAGGGGTCAGGCCGGCCATGTTGTATGCAAAACCGGCAACGAGGAAGCCGACCATGGGCGGCAGGCCGATGCGGGTCAGGAGCAGACCGAAACCAAAGGCAAAGCTTACCAGAATGATGAGCATGATCTTCCCTTCAAATTACAGGGGGGCTGACGCAGACAAAACACGGCGACAGGAAAAATAAAGGGTGGATTTTTTGCGTCCACCCCTTGTTTGTGCAGCTCGTCTTTTATTCACCGGATTGCCGATGTGTCAATCTGATGCGATTTGTCGGAATATGTATTATCCAGCATTTTTCTGCAGCGGCGTCATCCAAAATCAAAAGGCCGCCCGGAAAAAGCATTTTCGGACGGCCCTTGTCGACTTCATTGTAATGATTAGAGCTTTTCGACGTTCCTGGACAAAAAGTCGGCCACACCGCCCGCGTCGGGCTTCATGCCGGTGTCGCCTTTCCGCCATCCGGCCGGGCACACTTCGCCATGCTCTTCCGTGAACTGCAAGGCGTCCACAAGGCGCAGCATTTCGTCCACGTTGCGGCCCAGGGGCAGGTTGTTGACCACCTGGTGCTGGACCACGCCGTCTCGGTCGATGAGGAAGGACGCACGCAGGGCCACGCCGGCTTCCGGGTGTTCGATGCCATAGGCGCGGGTGATCTCATGTTTCACGTCGGCGACCATGCGGAAGCCCACGGGGCCGATGCCGCCCTGCTCCACGGGCGTGTTGCGCCAGGCAAAATGGGTGAACTGGGAATCTATGGACACGCCCACGATCTCCACCCCACGGTCGCGGAACTCCTTGAGGCGTTTGTCATGGGCGATGATCTCAGTGGGGCAGACAAAGGTGAAGTCCAGGGGCCAGAAAAAGAGAACTACGTATTTCCCGCGCAGGGTGGAGAGGGTGAAGTCGTCGACGTTTCCACCGGGGGTCACGGACGGGGCGGTGAAGTCGGGGGCCTGTCTGGTTACGAGTACGCTCATGATATTCTCCTTGTTGGTATTTGTAATGACGATGTATAATCAGGAATTATTACTAATTAGTTTTTGAGTCAAGAAAATTTACCTTGTCTAATTTAATTTTCAAAATCATCTTAAACAGGTTAGCGCATCGGATAGGGCTCAGCATAGTTCAGACAACGATTTTCTGACCAGTCCTCTGGGATAGGGTTTTTTGGACGCCAAATCGGGAGTAGAGAGACTCCCCATTCGGTGATTCATGAGCAAACAAAACGGGAAGGATCTTATCGTGAATTTCAAGGCCGTAGTTTTTGACATGGACGGAACGCTGCTCGACACCCTGGCTGACCTGGGGGACGCCATGAACAGGGTGCTCGTGCAGCACGGATTTCCGGTCCAGCCTCTGGACGCATACCGTCATCACGTAGGCAGCGGGGCCGGTCAGCTCGTGGCCCGCGCCTTGCCCGCGCAGGTTCGCGCCGACGAAGCCCTGCGCGCGCGTTGCCTGCAGGATTTTTTGCGCGAATACGAGGCTGGATGGAAAATCAGGACCGGGCTCTACGATGGCGTGCCCGAACTGCTCGACGCCCTGGTCGCGCGCGGCATCCCCATGGCCGTGCTGACCAACAAGCCCCAGGCCTTTGCCGAACTCTGCATGAGCGAATTCCTCGGGCGCTGGAATTTCAGCCTGACCCTGGGGCAAATGCCCGGCGTGCCGGTCAAGCCTGATCCGGCGGGTCCCATGCAGGTTATCAGTCATTTGGGCGTGCAGCCGCGTGAAATCCTCTATCTCGGGGATACCGACGTGGATATGCGAACGGCTGTCAATTCGGGCATGTACCCTGTGGGTGTGCTGTGGGGCTTCAGAGGGGAGCAGGAGTTGCTTGACGCAGGGGCGGCCGCGATTTTGACTCATCCCATGGAACTTGTGAAGTTTTTGGATTAAATTCGGTAGATTGAGGAGTTTTGATGGATTTTAGCATAGTGACCAATGCCCTGGGTGGGCTGGCCCTGTTTCTGCTGGCCATGCTGCTCATGACCGAGGGGCTCAATGTCTTTGCCGGCAGCGGGCTCAAGCAGCTGCTCGGGCGCTGGACCTCGACCCCTCTGCGCGGGGTTTTCGCAGGCATTCTGGTTACCGGCGTGGTGCAGTCCTCCAGCGCGGTCACCGTGGCCACCATCGGTTTTGTCAACGCGGGCGTTCTGACCCTGCGCCAGGCTCTGGGTGTGATTTTCGGCACCAACGTCGGTACGACCATGACCGGCTGGCTGGTCTCGCTGGTGGGATTTGGCTTCAAGATCGAGGCCTTCGCGCTGCCTATCCTCACTTTGGGCGTGATGCTGCGCCTGGGATGTTCGGGCAAGCGTTGCCAGGGGCTCGGCATGGCCCTGGCCGGCTTCGGTCTTTTTTTCCTGGGCCTCGCCTTTTTGAAAGATGCCACCGGCGGGCTGGCGGCGGCATACGGGGCCGGCGTGACCCAGGGGAACATAAGCGGCAACCTGGGGACTTTTCTGCTGGTGGGCTTTGTGGCCACCGTGCTGACCCAGTCGTCCAGCGCAGCCATCGCCATTGTCCTGACCGCCGCCGCCGCAGGGGTGCTGACCATCGAGAGTGCGGCCGCTGCGGTCATCGGAGCCAATCTGGGCACGACCTCCACGGCACTCATCGCCGTGCTGAAGGCCACTTCCAACGCCAAGCGTCTCGCCTTTGGGCACATCGTCTTCAACGTCCTGACCGGCATTGTCGCGCTGGCGCTCCTGCCGGTTCTGCTCTGGCTGGTGGCTCTGCTTGGCGACGCCCTGGACATGGAAGGCAGCCCGGCAGCGATCCTGGCCCTCTTTCACAGCGTCTTCAATATTCTTGGCGTGGCCATCATGCTGCCGCTGGCTGGACGGTTGGAGTCGCTGCTCGGTCGCATGTTCCGCAGCACGGAAGAGGACATGGGCCGGCCTCGCCATCTCGACCTGACCTTGCCCGCGACTCCGGCTCTGGCGGTGGCGGCCCTGAATCAGGAGCTTTTGCGCCTGCGGGCCATGGTCGCGGAGATGATGCGGGACGCTTTGTCCGGGGCCGTGCCGACGGAGGAAGTGGAAAAACGATCCGAGGCCGTGCATTCCCTCGCCGAGGCCGTGATCGGCTTTGTGGGTATGGTGCGCACCGAGGCCATGTCCAAGAACGTTGCCGACGAATTGGCCCACGCCCTGTTCACCGTCCGCTACCTGCAGGAGGCGGCGCGACTGTCACCGCGCATGCTGCGTCTGCGCCGCCAGGAATGGCGTTTGCCGCAAGCCTCCCCACGCGCCAGCCTGGAGGAAATCATGACCGCCGCCCTTGGTTGCGTTTCCCTGGCATCCCATGCGCAGGAGCCAGACGAAGACGACGCGGAGCGCACCCTGGCATTGAAGAAGTTTCAGGAACTGTACAAGCGGACCAAGCAGACCCTGCTCGATGCTGCGGTGAGCGGTGAGATTTCCGTGCAGATAACCGATGGCATGCTCGATCTGCTCAGCGCCACGCGGCGGGCCGTGGAGCAATTGGTCAAGGGCGATCGCATGCTGCGCAGCCCGGCCCGGGCAACGGAGATCGAGGCGGAAAAGAACGAAAACGGGCCCGAGAATTCGGTCGCTGCCTGACGCTTCCGGCCGGGATCATGCTGCAAGCGTGGCCCCGGCTTTCCCTTCAGGGGCTTGTCCGGCTTTCAGCGGCGCGCCAGAAGTGAGCCCTCGAAGAGACCCTGAAAGAAATTGGCCGCATTCACTCCGAGGGAGCGGATGCGGTATCCACCCTCCTGCACCACCACGGTGTGCCTGCCCAGCGCCCCGATCAGCTTCCCGTTCTGAAAGAAATCCCTGGCCTGTAGCATCCATGTGCCCGTGGGGTCGCCCTTGGCCGGGTCCAGCCCGAGCCCGAGCACCAGAAATGCGGGATCAAAGTCGGCAATGACGCCGAGCGCCCGGCGCAACACCTCCGCATAGCCTTCTCCGTCCATTTTTTCCGGCAGGGCGTAATTGAAATTGAATCCAAGGCCCCCTCCTTCCCCTTTTTCTTCCGGAAAACCGCTGAAATACGGATAGGCAAATCTTGGGTGGCCATGGATGGACACGGTCAGTACATCGTCGCGCTCATAGAAGATGTTCTGGGTTCCGTTGCCATGATGGTAGTCGATGTCGAGCACGGCAACGCGGCCCTCGGCGCTCAGGTGCTGGGCGACCACCGCAGCGGTGTTGAAATAGCAGAATCCCCCGAACGCCCGGTGCTCGGCGTGATGTCCGGGAGGGCGCACCAGGGCATAGGCCAGGCGGCGTCCTGCCAGCACTTCAAGCGCCGCGGTCATGCCGCAATCCACCGCCCCGCGTGCGGCGGCATAGGCGTTTCCGTTGATGGGCGTGAACGTGTCGATGCAGTAGTATCCGGCGCGCACAGCCAGTTCCTTGGGTGGTCGGGTCGCATTCCTGATCGGAAAGACATAGGGATAGACGGATTTGTTTTCCGGCAGGGTGGAGCAAACCCTCTTTAAATAGTTCACGAATTTTCTGTCGTGAACCGCTGTGACGTATTTTTCGGAGAAATGGCGCGGCTGCCTGCGCTCGAAAAGCTCTGTCCTGCCGATCTCTTTGAGGATCGAGTCGATGCGCACCGGCGCCTCCACATAGCCTCGTTCCCGGATGTGATGAATGCGATGGTTCTCGTTGCAGTACAGGGCGATTTTGCGATCCTGGCTGATGGCGGTTTTCTTCAGTGGAACCGACTCTTTCAGGTAGCGTGTCCCGCGCAGGGACAGGGGTTGCGGCGGAAGCGAGTCGAGAACCATGCGCACGTATTCAGGCGAACACTTTTGCTTGTATTTTCTTTCGAGAATGGCGCGGATGATGTTGCGCGCACGGGGCCTTGAGACCTGAAACGGCTTGTCCAGAGGATCCGCCACCAGATAGGGGGCGCAGTCGTCCCCGGCTGACAGGGGTGTTTCGTATGCCGTGTCCACGATTGGGCGCGCGCCGTAACGTTCGTAAAAACGAAGTCGGGCTTTATTTTCCCGCAGCAGGGTTTCGTCGCCGCACAGGGCCGGATCATCGGGCAGGCACTCGAAAAAAAGGGCCGTGTCGCCAAGGGCCCGGGCTTCCTCCCGCACCCTTTCGTACAGGGCCGACCCAACGCCGCCTCCGCCATGGCGCAGGCTGACGGAAAGAAAATCGAGGTAGCAGAAGCGCAGGTCGGAGAAATGGCAGAGCAAGGCAAATCCTTGCACAATCCTGCGCTGCCCCTCGGCCACGAAGACGATGGTCCGGTACCCCTTGGCCATGGGATTCTTGAGCGTGGCGGGCAGATCCGCCACCTCTTGCTGGGCGATGAGCGGGAAGCGCTCTGTCAGGATGGCCTGAACCTGCTCGATGCAATGGCTGTCGGCAGGGACTGTGGTGTCGTAGATGGGGCGGATGCGAAACATTGCTTTGGCCTGCCGGAAGTTGCTTGTTTTTTTCAAACTCAGGTCATGTGACGATGCATTCCTGGAGAATTCTCACCATCCGGTGAAGCGTGGCCATACGGCCGTCACCTTGTTCTGGCCCGCGCCAATGACGTGGTAGCGGTCGTGCTGCGTGGCCGTGGCGCAGGCGTGGCTGGGCAGAATGCGCAGCCGCGTGCCGACGGGAAATTCATGGTCAAGGCGCGGGCCGCCCGGACGGGCGGCCACGATGCCGTGCTCCTGGTTGACGATGGTCACCACAAGGTCGCCGACAGGACGCCCCGCCAGATCGCAGACCAGTCCGTAGCCCTGGTCCACGGCCTGGGTCGCCGTGCCCCGGTCGCAGGACAGGGCGGTCCAGCCCGCGTCGACGATGGTCCAGCCCTTTTCACGCTGGTGGCCGATGACCGTGGTCAGCACCGAAAGGGCGATGTCGTCCGTGGTGCAGACTCCGATCCCGGCCTGCACCAGGTCGAAGAACACGAAGACTCCGGCGCGCACCTCGGTCACGCCATCGTAATGTGAGGCAGAAAAAGCGGTGGGCGTGGAACCGACGCTGACCATGGGGCAGGGCCATCCGTCTCCGCGCAGCGTCATGGCCGCCAGGGCGGCGGCGGCACGCTCCTGCTCGGCCGCGGCGGTCAGAGCTGCGTTTCCGCGTGCCTCGTAGCTCTCGCCAGCGTGAGTAAGCACGCCGCTGAGTCTGGCCCGGGGCGAGAGGACGCGCGCGATGGCCTTGAGCAGGGGCGCATCCTGCGGTTTCACCCCGGAGCGGTGTCCGTCGCAGTCCAGTTCGATGAGCACGGGGATGGGGTCTGCCGGGTCAGAAACCCGTGCCACGGCCAGCGCCTGCTCTACGCTGTCGAGGAGGATGGTCAGGGTGACGCCTTGGCCGCGCAGTCTCTGTACCCGCTCCAGCTTGTCCGGGGAGATGCCCACGGCGTAGGTGATGTCCGTCACACCATGGGCGGCCAGTTCTTCCGCCTCGCGCAGGGTGGAGACCGTGGCAGGGCCGTGCGGGGAACCCATCAGCCGCCGGGACACTTCCCACGACTTGGCGGTCTTGAGATGCGGCCGGAAGGCCACCCCCGCCTCCTGCAGCCGGTCGCGCAGGCGGGCTATGTTGCGCTCCATGCGCTCCTGGTCGAGAATCAGGCACGGTGTGTCCAGACTCTCCAGAGAACAGGGCGAGTCCTGTGTTGCGGAATGATCGTTCATACGGGTCTGCTCTGTAAAAATGTTGATATAAAAATGTCGACATCTGCATGTCGTTTGACTTATCCAGATTGAAAGTTCAGTCGCTCCTGTCGCACCAGCGCTCAATGGCCTCGCGCATGGCCACCGGCTGTTCCGTTGGGATCCAGTGCAGGGCGTCGAGGTTTTCCATGCGTCCTTGCGGCAGGGCGGCGAGAAGCCGGGCCGTGGCCTGCGGATCGCCGAAGGCCCCGCCCGTGGACAAGAGGGTCAGCACCGGAGCCTTAATGCGCGAAAGCTCCGGAAGCGGGCCGGTCACGGCCAGAAGGGCCTGCAGGTAGACCACAAGGGGGAGCCGGCGCAAGTCTTTAAGCGGAGAAGCGTAGCGGTCCGTGGGAAATCCGGCTTCGGCCATGGCTTTTCGGGCGGTGCGATCCAGTTCGGCAAGATCCAGGCTTTCGAGCCGCCTGCGGTGTACCCCGAGGGCGGCCAGGGCCAGAAGAAGCGGAATCAGGGCTTTGATGACCGGACGCAGCGAGAGTACCGTGGACATGCGCCCGGAGAGGGCGGCGCGAAACATGGGCTCGATGAGCACCAGCCCGGAGACCAGTTCCGGGTGACGGCGAGCGAACCACAGGGCGATGTTGGCACCAAGGCAGTGCCCGACCAGTTCCGCCTTGTCCACGCCTTCGGCGCGCAGTAGCGCGGCCAGATCGGCGCACCAGACTTCCATGTCGATGCGGCCTCGGCTCACTGAGCCGCCATGTCCGCGCAGGTCCAGGCGCAAGATGTCGCAATCTTCTGAAAGTCGTGTTGACGTCGTGAACTCCGTCCACCGCGTCATGTTGCTGGCCAGACCGTGCAGCAGAACAAGGGTGCGGCGGGGCGAGGTGCGATGTGTCTCGGTGCGCCGCATGATCCGGTAGGCGATGGTTGTGCTGTCTGCGGTGATGAACGTCCTGGCTTCTTCCATGTTCCTCCCTGCCTGGTGTTTTGTCTTGGGGGCGTGTCGTTTTGGATTCTACCCCATCGCCTTGCGAAGCGAAAGCCTGGATGACTTTGAGGGTTTTGTGCGCATGATCCGATCGCCTGCGGTGCACAGCTGAAAAGTCCGGTCAAAGAAGTGAAATCTCGGCTTGTCTCTCAGCTCGTCGGCGATCACATTTTTAAAGCTGTTCTTTATTTTACTCGAGAATTGAGTTAATGTTCGTCAGCTTGTTTGTGTTTGCAGCGCTGTCCATGAGATATGATTGTCTCCTTTCATTTAGCCCACATAATCTCTGACAGCCGACCAGGAAGTTATCTCACAGGCGCGGTGTCTTCGGTCAATCATGGAGCAACCTCAAAGGTTCGGAGAAAACGATGAAGAACATCCCCATTCGCGTGAAATTGATCGGCGGCTTTCTGGCCCTCTTGATTCTGGTCTGCGCCGGCCTCGGTTTTATCGCCTACGACCGGGCTAAAAACGCATCCTTGAACCAGGTGCAGGAGAATATCCAGCTCATGGCGCAGGACGGGGCCAGGCTGGTCCGGAGCAAGCTTGATTTTTACATTCTGGGCCTGGAAGGGATCGCCAATCGCGACGTGATCCGTTCCATGAACTGGGACCGCCAGGTGATGGCCCTGGAGCGAGAGACTGAACGGATGAAATACTTGGGCATGGGCGTTATCGACGCCAATGGCCAGGCCACGTATCCAGATGGTTCCACGGCTGACCTGGGCGACCGGGCGTACTTCAAGGAAGCCATGGCCGGAAAATCCGTGCTCTCCAACGTCATCATCAGCCGGGTCACCAATTCGCCGGTCATCATCCTGGCAACGCCTATCCGGGGGTTCGCCGGGGACGTACGGGCCGTGCTGCTGGCGCGCCTCGACGCCACCATGCTGAGCGAGACCACGGACAACATCAAGTACGGGCAGACAGGCTACTCATACATCATCGACAACAAAGGCGTGCTCATCGCCCACAGCAACAGGCAGTTCGTGCTCGATCAACGCAACTTCCTCGAAGAAGGCAAGACCGATGCCCAGTTTGCCAGTCTCTCCGCCATGTTCCAGCGTATGGTCAAAGGCGAGATTGGTTTTGACCAGTACCCGTTTATGGGGTCCGACCGTTTCTTCGGCTTCGCACCCATCGAGGGCTCCGGCTGGTCCATAGCAGTGGGAGCCATGCAGGACGATGTACTCGCTGATGTATTCAGAATGCGCTGGATGATCGGCCTTGCCTCCCTGGCCTTCTTCGCGATTGGCATTGTCATCGCCCTCTTGATCAGCCGGGCCATCCTGCTGCCGGTAAGGAACTGCGTCGAATTGCTTAAAGACATCTCCGAGGGCGAAGGCGACCTGACCAAACGGCTTCCGGTGGAAAGCAACGACGAGATCGGCCAGTTGGCACAGTATTTCAACACGTTTGTGGAGAAACTGCAGCGTATTATCGGCGATATCAGCGGCAACGCCCAGACCGTGGCCTCATCGGCCACCGAGCTGTCGGCCGTGAGCAAGCAGACGACGCAGAGCGTGCAGTCACTTTCTTCCAAGACTTCCACAGTGGCCACCGCCGCGGAGGAGATGAGTGCCAATATCACCTCCGTAGCCGCAGGCATGGAGGAGACTACCACCAACCTGTCCTCGGTGGCAGCGGCCACGGAGGAAATGACCTCGACCATCGGTGAGATATCCGGCAACACAGAGCGTGCCCGAAGCACCACCGACAACGCCGCGCATCAGGTGGATAATTTTGCGGGCATCCTGCGCGAACTCGGTGTCTCGGCCCAGGAAATCGGCAAGGTCACGGACACCATCTCCGCCATCTCATCGCAGACAAATCTGCTGGCTCTTAACGCCACCATCGAGGCGGCCAGGGCTGGCGAGGCAGGACGCGGTTTTGCCGTTGTGGCCAACGAGATCAAGGAGCTGGCCCAGAAGACCGCCGAGGCCACCAACGACATCCGGACCAAGATCAACGGCATCCAGAGCGCCACCGGCAGCGCGGTGAGCGATATCGGCCAGATCGTGAAGGTCATAAGCGATGTCAACGAGATCGTGACCACCATCGCCGCCGCCATTGAGGAACAGTCTGCCGTGACTCGCGAAGTGTCCACCAACATCAACCAGGCCACCACCGGCGTGCAGGACGCCTCTGTGCGCGCCTCGGAAATGTCCGGGGTATCGAGGGATATCGCCCAGGACATCACGGCCGTTGATTCCATCACCGGAGACATCCGCTCCGGCGGAGAGCAGGTCCAGGTCAGTGCCGAGGAACTCTCCAAACTCGCCGAACAGCTCAAGGGATTGGTCGGGCAGTTCAAGATATAGAACCCGCATGCAGGTCCGGGAACCGCTTCCGGGCCTTTCACGCATAACTTGCTGCAGGCCCGGAAAGGTTTTTTCCGGGCCTATTTCATGTCTGGTTCGGGCAGGGATGACGATTGCGCATTTTTGTCCCTCTGCGGCCTCGAATATGATCAGCTTCCAAGCCTTCCGCTTGGCAATCAGTATTTTATTCGGAGTTTATTGGTCAAAAATTGATATTTTGGTTATGATCGCGTAATATTATGAAACGTTCGTGTTTGTTGCATATTTATAACGATCAGCAGGGAAGGTCGCTTCGTGATTAAAGTTGTACAAGTTCTCCACATCTTTTTGTTGGCCGGCGTGCTGTGCACGGCGGCCTCCGCCCGCAGCCTGGACGGTTTGGAGCTCGATCCGATCCACAGGCCGGGCAGTCCGTATCCGATACCGTCATCGGTGGCGAACACCATGGAAAAGGACGGTTGGAAGTTGACCGTTATCGTCATGCGCCCCGGAACCCGCAGTCAGGGGTATCATGGCGTGCTGACCCAGAACGGAACCGAAGTGCATGGTAGAAAAGGGGATACGCTGGACACTCCGCTGGGCAGGGTTGTGCACGAGGGCAGTCTGGATGAACGCGAATTTCTCTGGTCGTCTTCCGGGTGGTATCTGAGCGAACCGATATTGCCTGAAGAAGGAAATGCATCTGAAGCCCAGTAAGCCTAAGAGCATGCAGGGTCTTTTTCACGTGAACGGATCGGGCGTCAGGCTCAATTCAAAAACAGGAGGTTGTTTGTGGTGAGACGGTTTTCAGTCCTTGCGGTCATTCTTTTTGCATTATTGACTCTTCCCCTTGGGGCTGCGGCGTTCATGGGCTACGGCGGCTGCATGGACAAATGCGAAGGAGACGAGCAATGTATCAAGGAATGCCGCGAGATGTATATGGACAAGGATGAGGCTGCGGAGGAATACAAAGAGGATTTCAGACAGTGTTTCGATACCTGCTACGACCTGCGCGGCCCGGAGAAAGACGAATGCATGGAGAAGTGCCGGAGCGCCTATCGGTTTGGAAGAGATCTTCCGAAAAATTAAGTGCTCCTCTTTATAATTCAAAATGCCAGAAATGAGGAAAATTCTTCATTTCTGGCATTTTTTTTAAGTAAAAGTTTTATATCTTTAAATGATCTGTTCCTTTGTTTCGTTTCATAAATATTTTGTGTATTTTTTTTGCATAGTATTTGAAATTATGTAGGTTTTTGCAGAGAGATACGTTTTTTCAGGGGCTATTGCAGTACCCCCACTGTCCGCCTCTGACATTTCAGACGCCACTGCAAAAAGTCGCGAAAGATCCTGAGTGTCATTCCCGCGAAGGCGGGCCATGTCGGGCAATGGCGTGAAAATCAGTCTTTTCAAGTAGTTAAAAAAAGGCATGGATCCCCTTCTTCAAGGGGATGACGACTTTTTGCAGTGACATCATTTCAGTCCAGATCACCGCCTGGGGTTTCAAAATCATTGACCAGAAGATCGACGATGTCGTGGAGACCCGGTCCGATGGTCGTGCCATTCATCATGTCGATGATCCGGGCCAGTCCGGAAGCGTAGGCCGTCTTGCCGAGTACGCGCGTCTGGAGGCGAATTTCAACTTCCGCATCACTGATCACGATTTCGTGGAAGGCGTGCCTTGTGATGTATGCGGAAGGGATCTTAAGCACCTCGCTTTGCGTTTTCGGGTCCCTTTCCGATCGGATTTCTTCTTCCGGGACATCCAGTGAATGCGCCAGGTGGATGGCCGTGCCGGGTCTGGTGCTTTTGGATGCTTGGTGGGATTCGGTAATGCGGATGTCCCGACCCCGGAAATACTTAGCCCCCTGTCTGACCATGGCCATGAAGCCGAGCATCTGCATGTTCACGTTCGGGCAGACGACCAGCGGAAAATCGGGAGCTTCGGGCAGCTGCGAGCCGGCAGTGGAGAGGTCGAGCAGGACGGACCCGGTGACCGAACAGAACTTCACGGCATCACCCAGTTCGCGGCCCGACCCGGCGTGTACGACAAAGACGCGCTGCCCGCGAACTGCGTCGCGATCTTCCCACGGGGCCACCATCGACACTGTTTGGCTGCGTAACCCGTCCAGCAGTTCCTGGGCCAGTTTTCCGCGCCCGACGATGAGTACTGCATGCTTTTCCATCAGACCTTCTCTTGTTTGCCTTCGCCCCGTGGAGCGCTTTGTAAGCGTAGTTAAAAAGTCATTATTTCGAAGAGTTTCCATGTAGTCAATGTTCGCGCTTCCGGGCCGCCGTTCCGCGCAGAGGCGACCTTCCTGAAGCTTTCGGCTCAGATTGAATCATATCTCCCGTTACGCCTTGGAAGGTATCAACAGTCTTGACGATCGCCCCTCCTTTGCCTATCCCGCTCGGTCCGGCGCAGAAGTGCGTACATTACCATATTGGGAGTTCTGATGTCTATAAAGTTCAAAATGTATGGAATCGGCGTTGTTTTTTTGCTTGCAATAGGCTGCCTGACAGGTGTCAGTCTCTATGAAGTAATTTCCATAAGATCGATATACAACGATGTTGTTCTTCGAGATGTGGCGGGAAAAATCAATGTTCTTGAAATAAACAGAGACGTGAACTACGTGAGCCGCCTGACGCGCAACATGATGCTTGGCAGTAACATCGACAAGGATATCCCGAGCCTTGAGCGGGTCATCAAAGACATCGCGGCCAGTTATACTGCGCTTAAATCGCGCATCGCGGATCAGGACGAGAAGGTACTTCTGGAGAACGCGGAGCGTACGACCATGAGTTTCGTGAATGATGGTTTGCGTTTTTGCCTGGAACTTAAAGACGTGCAGCCGGACATGCGGGCTGCTTATTTTCCCGAATACCGAAAGGTGGCAACGCCCCTGGCCAATGAGTCCCGTGGATACATGGAGTCGCTGGTTGCGCTGAAGGACGAAAAGCTCGCTGCTGCTACGGCGAGCATGGAGGCGACCATCAGTGAGATGTTCTGGATTATTTCCGTGATCGCTCTGATTTCGACCACAGTGGCCTTGCTCATGGTCTTCAGCGTCGGGCGGGGCGTGACCCGATCCATCCAGCAGGTCGTGGGCGTGGTGGAGACCATGGCCAATAACGATCTGACCTGCCGGGTAGCCGAAGGCGGCAAGGACGAGACAGGAAAGATGCTCCGGGCGACCCGACGCATGCTGGATACGTTGAGAGAAACCTTGGGCAGCGTAGTTGGGGGCGTGAGCGCCCTGAGCGCTTCGTCCAGCGAGCTTGCCGTGGTGTCACGCAGAATTTTCGAGGGCGCGGCGGACATGCGTGATAAATCCCACGCCGTAGCCGCCGCGGCGGAAGAGATGGGCGTGAACATTTCGTCGGTAGCCGCTGCCGCCGAGCAGTCTTCGACAAACATCGGAATGATCGCTTCCGCCGCAGAGGAGATGAATTCCACCATGAGCGAAATTGCCAGCAGCACCGGCAAGACCAGAGAAACAAGCGCACAGACTGTGCAGCGGACCAAACGGGCTTCCGACAATATTACCAACCTGAGTTCTGCCGCTGTGGAGATTGGAAAGATCATCGAGACGATCAACGTCATTTCGGGTCAGACCAATCTGCTGGCCCTGAACGCGACCATCGAAGCGGCAAGGGCCGGGGACGCCGGCCGAGGCTTCGCGGTCGTTGCCAACGAGATCAAGGAACTTGCCCAGCAGACCGCCAGGGCCACCGATGAGATCAAGAGCAATGTCCAATCGATCCAGTCTATTACGGTCGAAACTGTCGGCGAGATCAAGGAAATCACGGACGAAATCAGCACCGTGAGCGGAATGATTGACGGCGTTGCGGTGGCGGTGGATCAGCAAGCTCTCGTGACCAGGGAGATCGCCGACAATGTGGCCCAGGCAGCGGGCGGCTTGCAGGAAGTCACCGAGAATGTGGGTCAGAGTTCCCTGATGGCGAATGAAATTGCGCAGGAAATAGCAAAAATTAACGAACTGATCGCCAAAGTGTCGCAGGGAAGCGCCGAAGTGGACTCCAGTGCGTCTTCATTGCGGGACTTGTCGGAGAAATTGGAGAACTCGGTCAGTATCTTCAAAATTTGAGCATTCAGTTTTTTTGCTCAATTTCTATCATCAAAAAAAGCGGCGTTTCGATTTCACCCGCGTCCTTTACGCGGCAAAACATCTGTTGATCAATAAAGCAGAAACTCATCTGGCCTGCTGATACGACGTCAATGGATTTGAAAAAGTGGGATACGATTCCCGGTGAATGAACAAAAAAAGGGTTAGCGGTCTTTTCGACTGCTAACCCTTTGATATTTATGGTACCGGAGGCGAGACTCGAACTCGCAAGGGGTTGCCCCCGGAGGATTTTGAGTCCTCTGCGTCTACCATTCCACCACTCCGGCGTGAGGAGTCGTTCTTAGTGAAGCCGAATTTCAAAGTCAACCGGATTCTTGGGAAATTCTCCGTCGCTGGAGGATTGGTTTCGGCTTTCTTCGATTGTCCTCAGCGAAGACTTTCTTTCAGGCAGACGTTCATGGCCTTCATATCCCGAAAATCTTATTTTGAGAAAACATCCTATTTCAGCGCATCGACAAAGGCATGGGCTGCTTTGCGGAGGTTTGCGGACCAGTCTGCGGCCAGGGGGTCGAGTCTGACGACCTGGGCACCAATTTGCTTGGCGATGACGCTTGCGCTTTTCTCGGAGAACTGTGGTTGCACGAAGACGACCTTGGCTCCGGTCTCCTTGCCCATAGCGATGATCCGGGCCATGTCTTTTGGGCTGGGTTCCTTGCCTTCAACTTCTATAGAGGCCTGCGTCAGCCCGTAAGCCTTTGCGAAATACCCCCAGGACGGGTGAAAGACGAGAAAGGTCCTGCGATCCTCGGGCAGGACGGACAAGATGGCCCGGAGTTCGGAATCGAGTGCGCCCAGTTCCTGCATGAACGCGGCGGCATTGGCCGCATATTCCTGCGCGCCAGCCGGATCAGCCTTGCTCAACCCGTCCCGGATATGCGCGGCCTGGATCTTGACCAGCGCCGGATCCAGCCAGATGTGCGGATCGAGGGTGCCGTAAGCATCACCGTGATGGTCATGCTCGCCATCATGGCCGTGTCCTTCGTCCGTGTGACTTTGCGCTTCTTCATCATGACCATGCCCGTGGTCCTTGTGGGCGTGCGCTCCTCCTCCATGACCGTGCCCTGCGTGGTCATGTCCGCCGACCATGGGGATTTTATCGATGCCCTCGGCCGTGTGTACGACTGTCATCCCCGGATTGGCGCTGACGATCCGCGACAACCACGTCTGGTCGAAGCTATCGCCAATGGTGAAGTAGACGGAGGCCTTGGTCAGTTCGGCCATCTGCCTTGGTTTGGGCTCGTAGGCGTGGGGGTTGGCTCCGGGTTCGACCATGACGCTGACAGTCACTTTGCCGCCGCTGATCTTGTCCACAAAATATTTTTGCGGAGTGATGGTCACAAAGACGGACGGCGCGGCCCAGGCTGATCCGGCCAGGATCATTACGGCCAGCAGGATGAGGACCCGCGTCAAGACTGCGAAGCTGTTGTTCATGATTTCCTCCATGATTTGAGATCAGTATTTATGCAACACAGTTGCATGGAGTCAAGGGGAAGCATCAAAGTTGCAGAGTCGTCATGCAGATTTTCCAGAGCGCTTTCATTTTGTCCACCAGCGCTCAAACATTGTCGGCAATAAATTCTTCAGCGGCCTTGAATCCTTCGCGTAATGATCTTAAGATAAAACCATGGCAAATTACCAACACACCAATTTCCTGAGAACAGTCGGCTTGCTGGCGGCACTTCTCGTGGTCCTGGCAGGTTTTGTTTTCGCACAGCAGGCGGATACCGGACGGCGGGCCTACATCCTGACCGTCGATGACGCCATCGGCCCGGCCACCCGCGACCATATCGTACGCAACATCACTCTCGCCGAGAAAGACGGAGCGGAGGTGGTCGTGCTGCGGCTGAACACGCCCGGCGGCCTCGACGCATCCATGCGTGACATCATCCAGAAGATCCTGGCCGCCGAAGTGCCGGTGGTGACCTGGGTCGCACCGGACGGCTCCCGCGCGGCCAGCGCCGGGACGTACATCCTGTACGCCAGCCACGTCGCGGCCATGTCTCCGGCCACCAATCTCGGTTCAGCCACGCCGGTGCAGATCGGAGGCGGAGGCGGCGAGGGCGACAAAGCGCCATCGAGCTGGGAGCGCGCCCGCGACGCGCTGAAAAAAAACAGGGACGGGGATGAAGGCGTCAACGCGACGGAGGAACCGGAAAGCCTGCCCGGCGACGCCATGGGACGCAAGGTCGTCAATGACGCCGTGGCCTACATCAAGGGCCTGGCCGAGCGCCATGGGCGCAACGCCGAGTGGGCCGAACGTGCGGTGCGCGAGGCAGTCAGCCTGACGGCTTCCGAAGCGTTGGAGCAGGGCGTCGTGGATGTTGTAGCTTCCAGTCTGCCCGAACTTCTCGAGGCCATCGACGGCCGCGAGGTGCGCATGCAGAGCGGCACGCGCACGCTGGAAACGGCAAACCTCACCACCGTCGAAATCGAGACCGACTGGCGCACCGAGCTGCTGGCCATCCTCACCAACCCGACCCTGGCCTACATGCTGCTGATGGTGGGCATCTACGGCCTGATCCTCGAAGGATACAATCCCGGCTCCCTTGTACCCGGAGTCACTGGCGGCATCTGCCTGCTACTGGCCCTGTACGCCTTCCAGATTCTGCCCGTGAACTACGCCGGGCTGGCCCTGATTCTGCTGGGGATGGCGCTTATCGGGGTGGAGCTTTTCATCCCGGCCTTCGGGGTTCTGGGCATTGGCGGCATTGTCGCCGTGGTGTTCGGGTCGGTCATCCTGTTCGAGGGCGACATTCCGGAATTCCGCGTCAATACTGCGGTCATCGCCAGTATGGGGGCCGGTTCGGCCCTGGTTTTCGGCGGCATAGTCTGGGTGGCCGCGCGCACACTGCGCAGGCCGCGTCAGAGCGTCCGCGAGAGCATGGCAGGACTCGACGCCGAGGCCATCCAGGATTTCACCGATGGATTCGGACGGGTGCACCTGCGGGGCGAAGACTGGTCGGCCCGCTCCGATCAACCGATCCGCAAGGGCGACAGGGTCCGCATCATCACCCTTGAGGATGAAGGCCTCGTCCTCTCCGTCACTTTGGACCAACCCGGCAACGGCAACAAATAATAAGGAGAACCGCATGAATCCCTACGTCCTGCAACTCGTGACCTTCAGCGTCGTTCTGCTGGCGGTGCTGCTGTACTATACCATCAAGATCCTGCGCGAGTATGAACGCGGGGTGGTCTTCACCCTGGGCCGGTTCGACAAGGTCAAGGGACCGGGCATGATCATCCTTGTACCCTTTGTCCAGCAGATGGTGCGGGTGGATCTGCGTACCGTGGTCATGGACGTCCCCACCCAGGACGTCATATCCCACGACAACGTCTCCGTGCGCGTCAACGCGGTGGTCTATTACCGGGTCGTCGATCCGGAGAAGTCCATAATCGCCGTGGAGCATTTCATGGACGCCACCAGCCAGCTGGCCCAGACCACGCTGCGCTCGGTGCTCGGCAAGCACGAGCTCGACGAAATCCTGGCCGAGCGCGACAAGCTCAATGAAGACATCCAAAAGATCCTCGACCGACAGACCGACGGCTGGGGAGTCAAGGTCACAAACGTGGAGATCAAGCACGTCGACCTCGACGAATCCATGATCCGGGCCATCGCCAAGCAGGCCGAGGCCGAGCGGCAGCGTCGCGCCAAGGTCATTCACGCCGAAGGCGAGCAACAGGCCGCGCAGAAGCTGGTGGAGGCGGCGGAAAAGCTCTCCGAGAGCGCCAATGCAATCCAGCTGCGCTATCTGCAGACCCTGGGAGATATCGCGGGCGAAAAGAACTCGACCATCGTCTTCCCGGTGCCCATCGATACCTTGAAGTCTCTGTTTGGAGGGAAATCCTGATCAGAACGGTGAAGCAAGAAGCTTCGCACATGAGAGAAGCGGTCTGAAATCCGCAGACATTCAGGTGTGAGCACGAAGAAGGGCCCTGTGACGATCCGAGAGAATCGACGCAGGGCCCTTTGCATGGCATCGTGCCGAGAGCTGTTTTTATTCGATGTGGCTCAGCGGGAACCGTCACCCATCAGCACGGCCTGGGGGCGGGCCGGGAGCGGTCCAGGCTCTCCGTGTTGCAGAATTTTTGGTAGGCATCCTGATCCAGCGGAAAGTCCCAGGAGCCGCTTCTGAGTTCGATCCTGCCGCCGAAGCCCGTCTTGAAGCGGTACATGCCGTAGAATGGATGCGCGGGGTCCATGCCGGGGGAGACTGCGCCCATTTCGTAGGTGAGGCAGCCGCGGGTCCGGGCCAAATTCATGGCTGTCCAGTGCATGAGACAGGGCGCCATGAGGTTCCGCTTGAGGCTCGAGGACGCGCCGTAAAGAAAATTTGCCGCCTTGCCCGACACGGCGATGATGGCTCCGGCCAGAATGTCCTTGCCGTGGCTGGCCAGCAGAAAGACAAGCTCCGAATTACCCCTGCCCGCAAAGCGGCATTTGAACAGAGCCGCGAAATTTTCGTAGCTGCACTGCGCGAACCCGTTGCGTTGTGCGGTCTGGCAATAAAGGGCGTGGAACTGGGGCAGGCTCTCCGCGCTGACCGTGCGTACCGTCACGCCTTTGCGCTGCGCGAGGCCAATGTTGTAGCGGGTCTTGGCCTTCATGCGCGACAGGATTGTTTCTTCGGTTCCGTCCAGATCCACCACCAGCGAGCTGGCCACGGTCAGGTCGGTGAACGATTTGCGGATATTCCAGTGTCTGGTGCCCATGTTCATACGCATTTCCCTGATCCTGGGCTCCGGAAAGGCGGTCCAGTCCCTTTTCTTCATTTCGTCGGCATAGAGTGACTTCCAGGGCAGGTCGTAGCGGATGAAGGCAATGTCCGGGCCCAGCTGTTCGGCCAGGGACAGGGAAAAATTCTCGAGAAAGGGTCCATAGTTTTCCTCGTCGGGAACGTATTCGGGCCCCTGCGGCACCACGGCGATCTTTTTTCCGCCGCAGGGCTGCAAAAGCACCAGCACGTCCCCGCAACGTTTCGATTCCAGATCAAAAGCCAGAGGCTTGAAGCCGAGTCGGGACTTGACCTGCGCCCAGTAGGATGTCTGGAAGATGATATCGGTGGGCATGAGCGCCTTTGGTGTTTTTGCGGAGAGATCAAGCATTCTTCAAGCCTCCTGTCGGCATTTTCGGATCAGATGCGGGAAATAAAAAAAAGGGATGCGCCAACGACGCATCCCCCGGGAAAATTCTTTTTTTAAGGATGTTCAGGCGTTCAAGCGCGTTTGAAACTGCCCAGTTTCGGCAGTGGGGCTGTTTACGATTCGAAAGGCCATGATATTTTCCTCCCCGGCATTGGACATGCCGCTGCGAACAAGCAAGGGGAGGCTTTCTCGCGAAAGACTCCCCCAGACAACTGTGGACTCAAAATGACGCCGAATCGCTATACGTATTTTTTGATTCATGCAACCCCAACGACCCTGTTGTGAGAAATTGTTTTTTCCAAGCAATTTTTCAGTCCGTTTACCGTAAAAATTCAGGTTTAAGCGTATTGTAAAAAAAACATGATAAAAGATTTTTCGGAAAAATAATTTCAGCATAGACTGTGATATGCGTTTTGTTTTCTGTTGGAATTTCGTGTTTTCAAGAATACAGGAAATATCTTGTAAGAATATTCCGGCACGCTTGACCTTTTTTGTATTTACGGGCGATTGTCTGCTTTCGCCTGCTACCCGCCGATTGAAAATGTTTTGATCTGGTTGCGGCCGCAGGCGTCAAAGTCGAAAGAAAGAGAGTGCACGAGGACAAAAATGAACAAAAAACCAAATATCACCATAACCTCTCTTGACGCCGAGCGTCTTGAGATTCTTCTCGATTCCCTGCCCAAGGGCGCATTTCCGGGTAAAGCCGATCTCGAGGACGAACTGGATCGGGCCACCATTGTGGAGCCCAAAAACGTTCCGCCCACCGTGGTGACCATGAACTCCACGGTCAAGTTCAAGCTCATGCCCGCAGGCGAGGAGTTTTGCCTGACGCTGGTCTATCCTGGCAGGGCAGACGACAAGGGTACGACGATCTCGATCCTGGCCCCGGTGGGCAGCGCGCTGCTCGGGCTTTCCATTGGCGACGAGATAAAGTGGCCCAGGCCTGGCGGCGGAATGCTGCAGGTGCGCATCGAAGAGATAGTCTATCAGCCCGAACGCGCAGGAGAGTACGAGCTTTGATTTTCCGGAGCAGTGGTTCCGCCTGTGCGCATCTGCGCCGTCACCAGGTGGAAGCGGACGGACTTGCCTCGGGGTCGCTTCTGTTTCATACGACCTGCATGAAGCCGCGTTTCGCCATACCTCGCCTGCGCTCCCGGCAGCGGGCCTTGCTCCGCATGTATCGCACGGTGGCCGACTTTACCTATGATCTGGAAATCTGGATGGATGGCAACGGTTCGCTGCGCTACGTTTCCCCCTCCTGCCTGCGCATGACCGGGTATGCGGCGGAGGATGCACGGCGCGACAGGGATTTCTTTGCGCGGATCATCGCTGCCGAGGATTTGCCGCAGTGGCGGCGGACCATGGAATGCGGACATCAGGGGGACATCGCCGCCATGGATTTTCGCATTCGCCGTCTGGACGGCTCGCTTGTCTGGCTGTCCCAGGAGACCACCCGCGTCTTTGATCCGCGCGGCAAGTTCCAGGGCTGGCGCCTGTCCCTGCGCGACGTGACGGAGCGGGTGCAGGCCCGCATGTCTCTTGATCAGGCCCGGCAGAACCTTGAAGAGCGGGTACGGGAGCGCACGGCGGAGCTGGAGCTGTCCCGCGAGCGCTACCGGGCCCTGTCCGGATACCTGCAGGACCGCATTGAGAAGGAGCGGGCCCATATTTCACGCGAGATCCACGATGTTCTGGGACAGGACATGACCGCCATGAACATGGGGCTGCACCGCCTGGAGCGGTCGTTTCAGGAAACCGGCGACGGGCGGCTGGCGCAGGTGGCGGAGCTGCGCGCCCTGGTCGCCGGCACCCTTGAGACAGTGCGCCGCATCTCGCGGGAGTTGCGTCCGCCCATGCTCGACGAACTGGGCTTTGCCGAAGCCGTGGCCTGGCAGATCCGGACCTTTGCGCAGGCCTCGGGGCTGCGCGTGGATCAGCACATCGAATGCATCCCGGACCTGCCCGCGGCCCTGGCCACATCCATGTACCGGGTGCTGCAGGAATGTCTGACCAATGCGGCCCGCCATTCAGGGGGGAACCGTCTGCATGTGGCTGTCAAGGCAGCGGAAGAGGAGCTTGTCATGCGTGTGGCCGACAACGGCTGCGGCATTACGCGAGACCAGGCCGACGCGTCCGGTTCGCTGGGACTCCTTGGAATGCGCGAACGCGTCCGCCTGGCAGGGGGAACGCTCAAAGTGGCCCGCCTGCCCAAGGGGGGGACCGAAGTTGTGGTCAGGGTGCCTCTGACCGGAGGGAATGGCTCATGCGCATCTTGATTGTAGACGATCACGCGGTGGTGCGGCGAGGCACCATGAACATCATCATCGATCGCTTTCCTGGTTGTGAGTTTTCCGAAGCCGGCACGCTGCACGAGGCACGTCTGGTTTTGCAGGCAGTGCGGTTCGACCTGATCATTCTGGACATTTCCCTGCCCGATGGAAACGGCCTGGATTTTTTGGAGCATGTCCAGGAGCACACTCCGGGCTTGCCCGTCATCGTACTCAGCATGCACCACGAGATCGAGTACGCCGAGCGCTGCCTGAACATGGGCGCACGCGGCTACCTGAGCAAGAATTCGGCTCCCGAAGAGCTTGAAGAGGCCATGATCTCCATTCTGGACGGTGGAATCTACGTCAACCCTTCGCTGCTGGACTCGCGCAGGCCTTCCGCGGCCATGGACGCCCTGTCTCGTCAGGAGCGCGATGTGGCGCGCAGGCTGGCAAAGGGCGAGACCATGACCGCCATCGCCCAGGCCATGGGTGTCAGCGTCAAGACCGCCAGCACCTACCGCACCCGCGCCATGCGCAAGCTGGGTATAAGCACCACCTCCGGGCTTATCAGGTACATGGTTGAACGCAGGCTGGCCGATATGTGAGAAATGTCGGAAAAATCCGACAAGATTGCTTCCCGTGCGACAGGGATTATGGCTTGGTGCAAGGATGGATTATGGAAGAAATAGGTGTCTTGCTGCTGCTGACAGGCGTCTTTGGCCTGGCAATATCGTTTTGCATGCTCGGCAGGCGTAAACGCAGAGCGAGGCGTTCGCTGCCGGATAATTTTGACTTCACGGATCGCAAACACTCAGAGTACAGACGATGAGCCTGAGCCTTGATGACATTGAGTTGCGCGCCTTTGACCCGCCGCACCTAGGCATGCCCGGTTGGTCATGCCAGGCCGGACGATGGGAGAGTGACGGGCGTTTTGTGGAGATTTTCGTGGCCGTGCGGGAGGGCCGGATCATCGACACGGGTTTTCTGACCAACATCCCGGGCAACGGTCTTGTCTGCGCCTCGGTCTATTGCGACGAGGTGCTGCATAAAACCGTAGAGGAGGCACGCGCCCTCTGCGCGCAGGACATCCACGCCCTGTTTCCCGCCCCCATGCGGGACGATGCCGCCTTGCAGGACATCATTGGAATCTGCGTCGACGCGGGCCTCAAATCCATCACAGCCTGTCCGTCTCAGTCTTAGCGGACTCCACAAAAAAGTCGCGAAAGACACTCAAGAGACGTGTCTGCAACAAGTCGTCATCCCTGCGCAGGCGGGGATTCATTTCATCATTTCTCGTCGCGCAATGCCAAATCCCGCTGCGCTGAAAGCACGGCCAGGGCCAATAGCGCCGTTTTTGTCGCCCCTTCGATGGCGGTCAGGTACTCGTGATCGAAGGTGTTGTCGCGCCTGTTCGCGATGACCGGACAGATCGCCCCTCCCCAGTGCCCCAGCCCACCGAGAAAATGCAGCAGAAAGCTCGCTTCCATCTCCATGTTCTCGGCCTTCAATCCGTCCAGGCCGGGGTCGAATTCGCTGAAAATCCTGTCCAGATCCGGCGTGCTTGGCCGCAGCCGCGAGATGTCGCGTCCCTGGGGCGCAAAAAAACCGCTGTTTGAAACCGTGAGGCCGGTTCTGGCGGCAACTCCAAGCTCCTGTGCGGCCTGCGTCAGCGCCCGGACAACATTCGGTTCGGCGCGGGAAACATAGGGCTGGATTTTCCCTCGGAACCGCGAGTCCGGCCTGCCCGCCTTCTCGATCTCGTGCGCCAGTTCCCGTTCCAGGCGCGCGCAGGTCCGGTCCGGGCAGGGCGCTTCGTAGAACAGGCCGGTGTTGTCCATGCCGACCGCGTAGGCGGTGATGATGGACGTGCCGAGCCGCGTCGACGCCTGCAGCCCGCCGGAAGTTCCGACCCGGATGACGTGCAGCCGGGGGAAGAGCGGCTTTGGCGTACGCGTGGCAAAGTCGATCTCGCAGAGTGCCACCAGCTCGTTGAGCACGATTTCAAGGGAAGGCGTGCCCATGCCCGAGGTCGCCACGGTGGTGCGGACGGGCGAGATGATCGTGGCCCGGCTCCCGGTCGCGCAGGAAGTGCCCGTGGCCGTGACCAGCCCCCGGTGCTCCTGCTCGACCTCAAGGTCGCGTAGAAAGGTCCGGGCGATGAATTCGGCCCGGCCAGGGTCGCCGACCAGCAGGATGTCCGGGGCGAGCTGCTTAGGCATGATCTGAAGATGATAGATGCGGCCATTGGCATCGATGGGCAGATCGGCCTCGGTGCAGGCAGAGGCAGGGCAGGTTGATGAATGGGGTGTATCGCTCATTACTGGCACGTACCCAAGTTCGATTCGGCTGGCCAGCATGGTCTGGGGGAGTGCAAGGCTCAGGTCATGCGAAGGGCAGCTCTTTCCAGGCCATGTTGAGGCCCATGACCAGAATCATGATGAAGAGCACGCGCTGAAAGGATAGATCCCTCAGGCTTCCGGACACCCGCATTCCGGCCCATGCGCCCAGACAGACCGCAGGCAGGGCTGCGGCGAGGAGCCAGAATGTCTGCATGCTGTAAAGTCCGGCCAGGGAGTGGGCTGCGACGATGAACAGTCCGCTGACGATAAAGAATGCGCCCAAGGCCGCCTTGATCTGTTGCTGGGTGCCGCCGCGCAGGGACAGGTACACGGCCAGCGGCGGCCCGTTGAACCCGAAGGCCGTGCCGAGGCTCGTAGACAGGAATCCGGCCATCATGCCCCACGGCGCGGCCAGCTTCCGCTTGTTCACCTGCGTGCCGCTCAGACCCCAGAGCGAATAGACGACGAGCAAGGCTCCAAGCCCGAGCTTCAGTCCGGATTCGGGGACATTTTTCAGGATCAGCACCCCGCAGACCGCTCCGGGCAGCCCGCCCAGAACCAGGGCCCTGATGCCGCTGGAGTCAAGATGTGCGCGATAATTCCAGGCCATCTGCAGGTTCAGCGAGAGGACCACAAGGCCGCAGGTGGAGACGGCCAGCGACATGTCCAGTCCCGAGGCCACGATGGGCATGGCCACCAGGGCCGCGCCGAAACCGACGATGCCGTTGACGAATCCGCCGAGGAGCCATCCGCACATGGTTATAAGATAAAAGGTGGTGTCCATCGGTTTTATTTCATGAGGTTGCGGGAGAAAACGATGGGCTTAGATATCGCCGCGTCGCGCAGAGCGATCAGTTCTGCGCGATGCGGCGGGATCGGGTCGGACTAGAGGCCAAGGATCTGGCGTGCGTTGTCGTACATGACCTTGCGCCGGACTTCGTCCGTTAAGGGGAAGGACGCGTAAGCGTCAAGGGCATCGGCCAGCTCGATGAAGGGGTGGGCGCTGGCGAAGACGACCTTGTCCTGGATGATGGTGCTCATGGCCTGCACGAAGACGTCGGCCATGGGCGCGCGCTCGTATTCGGAAAAATCCATGTATACATTGGCGTTGCGCAGACAGGCGTAGACGCTCTCATTGACGTAGGGATAGCCGCCATGGCTCATGATGATGGTCAGTTCGGGAAAATCACGGGCAACCTGGTCGATGTGGCGGGGATCGGCGTAGTCCATGATCGCGCCCGGAACCTGCGGCGGGGGGGCCATGGTCACGAAGACCGGCAGGTTCAGTTCGGCGCATTTGGTGTAGAGCGGGTAGTAGCGGGCCTCGCAGGCCGGGATGTGGGCCAGGTAGGGGTCGATGGCGATGCCCTTCATGCCGTGTTCTTCGACGGCCCTGACAATTTCATAAACGGCGGCCATTTTCTTGTGCGGATCGATGCCCCAGAAGCCGATGAATTTTTCCGGATAGGCCTTGCAGAACTCCAGCACGCTGCCGTTATTGGCTGGAGAGCCGTAGGTGGTTTCGCAGTCTCGCCCGGTAATGACCGCGCGTTCGACTCCCCGGCTGTCCAGATCGGCGACGATTTCGGGCAGGGGCTGGGGCTGGCGGGCGTCGAAGCCGATGGCCTGGCAGGCAGCCTTGAACATTGCGCTGGTCTTGATGCCGTTTATGATCTCGGGAGTGTTGGGTCGGAAACGGAAATCGATGATTTTCATGGACAAAGTCTCCTTGTCCGGCACTGACGAACGTGTCAGCCGGTTTTGAAATGTGCCGCCGGAGAGTCCGGCGGCACGTGTTGAGGTCATGTTATTTCGAGATGAAGAAGAGCGGAACTTCCGGCACGTAGGTGATGAGCATCAGCACCGCGAGCATGAGCAGGATCATGGGAATGACGGACTTGGACAACTCCGAGAGTTTCGCTTTTGCGATTCCGCTGGCGACGAAGAGGTTCACGCCTACCGGCGGGGTGACGAAGCCGATGGCCAGGTTGACGACCATGATGATGCCGAAATGCAGCGGGTCCACACCCACTCCGACCACAACGGGCAGCAGGATGGGCGTGAGGATGACAATGGCCGCCAGGGCTTCCATGAAGACGCCGACCATGAGCAGCAGGACATTGATCATCAGCAGGATGACCAGCTTGCTCTCCGTGACGCTGAGAATGGCGCGCGCGATGGTTCCGGGGACATCCTCGATGGTCATGATGTTGCCGAAGAGGGTGGCCATGGCCATGAGCACGATGATGGTGGCGGAGGTCTCGGAGGCTTCCACGCAGCAGTTGTACAGCTTTTTGAAGTTGATTTCGCGGTAGACGAACACGCCGACGACCAAGCCGTAGAACGCCGCCACGGCAGCGGCCTCCGTGGGAGTCATGAAGCCCCCGTAGATGCCGCCGAGCACGATGACAGGGACCATGAGCGCCCATTTGGCCTGCCATATGGCCCTGAAGAGAGTGCCAATGCTTCGTTCGCGCACTTCGCCGTGCCAGTTGCGGGCTCTGGAGAAGAAGTAGGCGTAGCCCATGAGTACCAGACCGGTCAGTACGCCGGGTACGATTCCGCCCAGAAAGAGGTCGCCGATGGAGACCTGGGCCGAGATGCCGTAAACCACGAACGGGTTGCTCGGCGGGATCATGACCCCGATGGCGCCTGCCGCGGCGACGAGCGCGCATGCGAAATACTTGTCGTATCCGCGTTCGATCATGGCCGGAACGGTCAGCGCGCCGATGGCGGCGACGGTGGCCGGGCCGGAGCCGCTGATGGCACCGAAGAACATGCAGGTCGCGACGGTGACCAGAGCCATGCCGCCGTAAAGCCCTCCGAGTATTTCATCGGCCAGGGCGAGAAGGCGCTGCGAGAGCCCGCCGGCCCCCATGAACACGCCTGCGGCGATGAAGAAGGGGATGGCCATGATGGGAAAGCTGTCAATAGAGGTGAAGGTCGTCTGAGCCAGGTACTGGATGGGCAGGGTATCGGCGCAGATGACCGTGGCCAGGGTGGACAGGCCAAGGGAGATGGCGATGGGCACGCCAAGGGCGCAGAGCAAGACGAAATACCCGAACAGGACCGGGATGGGCTCGATATATTCGGCGACGACGATGGGCGAGATCACCAGGCCGACGAAGGCAAGGGCCAGCAGCGTGTCCTTGAGACCGCAGATGCGGATCTGGCGGAACAGGTCCTGCATCAGGCGCAGGCTCATCAGTCCAAAACCCAGGGGCAGGACCAGATAGGGGATGATGTACGGTATGCGCAGGGCCGTGGTGTGCTGGGGGAACTCGAGCAACCGCTCGATCTGGGACCAACCCGTCCAGCAGATTGTCAGCGTCAGCATCAGGAAGAAAACGTTCACCATGACCCAACTGGCATTTTGCCAGCGCAGGGGGAGCTTGTCGAAGATGATATCGATGCGGATGGAACTGCGCTTCCTGATGGCCACCGAAAGAGCGAGATAGGTGATCCATATGAATATGTAGCGCGACAGTTCTTCCGTCCACACGGCCGCACCCGCCGTGTTCGAAAAATGGGTGATGACGTATCTGTAGCTGGTCTGGAAGGTGATGAAGAGGATGATCAGCAGCAACCCCGTCACCAGAAATATCTTTTCAAAATTATCGTCGATCCAGGCCCAGCACTTCCTGGCTGAGTCCGGCGTGTTCTTATTTGCGATGGGCATTGCGCCGCAGGTGATTTCCTGATCCATGTGGACTCCCTTCATTCTGTTCGGATCATCCGATCCCCTGCCAGTCAGCTTGTCATGAAGGACGAATCGCTTCACGGTTTCCAGGGGAGATATTGCATGGTCTTGTCACCCCCGACGGGGGAGTCGGGGGTGACAAGGGTGATTACTGCTGAGTCTCGTTCAGGAGCCTGAGCAGATTTTCGGGCACCTGGCTGGCGAACTTCTCACGCACGGGGGCGGTGAGCTCCTTCAGCTTGGCGCGTTCGGCATCGTCCAGGATGGTGATCTCGATTCCCTTTTCCCTGAATGCGTCCCAGGCTATTTCTTCGAGGCGTACGGATTCCTCGCGCTGCCACTGCAGGGCCTCGTGGGCGGATTCGCTGAGGATGGCCTGCTGCTCGGGGGTCAAGCTGTCCCACTTCTTCTTGTTCATGAGCAAAAGATGCATGCTGTAGTTGTGGTTGGAATCCATGGCGTACTTCAGGACTTCGGTGTGCTTGGCGTCGTTCAGGAGGGAGAAGGTGTTGCCTTCGGCGTCCACGGTACCCTGCTGCAGGGCGGTGTAGGTCTCGCCCCAGGCGACGGGTGCGGGGTTCATGCCCAGGGCCGTGGCCACGGCGACCTCGACCGGCGAGTCAGTGGTGCGGACCTTGAGGTTGGCCAGATCGGCCACGGTGCGGATGGGCTTCTTGGTGCTGACGAAGTTTCTGTATCCGTACTGGCTGAACATGAGCGTGGTCAGGCCGATCTCGTTGGAGATCTTTTCCAGTTCCTGTCCGAGTTCGCCTTCATCGAGGGCCTTGTAGAGGTTGTCCTGAAATTTGGGGTCGGTGATGTAGGGCAGGTCAATGGCCATGTAGGCCTTGTGGAAGCTGGCCATGTTCGGGGAGGAGCTGGACGACATGTCCAGGGTTCCGGCCTGGGCCGCTTCGGTAGTCACCCGGTCGCTGCCGAGCTGGGCGTTGCCGAAGATCTGGATGCGGATCTTCCGGTCGCTTTTTGCTTCCACCAGTTCCTTGAATTTTTCGTAACCGACGGTGACGTTGTTGCCCGGAGCCATGGGGTGACCCAGGCGCAGGGTGAGGGGTTTTTCGGCATTCGCCGTGTCGAAAGCTCCGGTCAGGCCCACTGCGGCTATAAGGCCCATGGCGGCTAAAACGATCTTCCTCATTATTCCTCCAAAAAGTTTAAGTTTCGACCAGCATTGCCAGGCAATGTTTCCGGCTGTCGCCCTCTGGTCACGGGTATTGGTCCCCATTGAGCAGGATGTATGCCAGCCCAAAACGAGTGTCAGACAACCGGTTTTGAATTAAAATCTTTTAAATTCAGTTATTTGTGCTTGCATGGCGATGGTGGGCGACGGGGAGATGGGAGTCGTGATGCAGATTTGCAACTGCCAGGAGTTGTTCTTGTTTTGAGTATTTGTTTTGAGAATTAAATCACAATATCCCGCCATACACACATGTCAGACATGTTTCGATGTGAGTTTTTTGCAACCCCTTACACCGAGATTTTTCCGGGTCAAGTTGCAATTTTGCAACTGATTTTTTTTCAAAAAAATCGAAACGATTGCCATTGATGCAATTCTGCGACTGACGGGGGTCGTTATATTTTTCCCAAAGAGGGGTGCATCCCTGCAGGGCACGGATAAACCGTCTTTTTGCCAAGTTGTGAGAATTGGCACAGAGAATGCTTTTAGGCATTGGACTGCGTTAATGCGACGCAGATCAGCAGAGCAGGATATATAGTATTCTGTATACAATGCTGAATGAAAAAAATTTCGGATTTTCAGTTTTCAGAATTTCATTAGTAAACTTAGACCAGGAGTAAGAACATGACTCGCTTTACATGTGGATGCATGTCGCCTCAGGAAGAACGTCTTTACAATCAGATTGAGGGCAAGGAAGATAAATTCAGAAAAACGCACAGTCGCGTTTTCAAACTTCTGGAAAAATTTGATGGCCAGAAGCCGCGCATCGATATTGAACGCGCCCTGTACTTCACCCAGTCGATGCAGAAAACTGAAGGCCAGCCTCTGGTTCTGCGCTGGGCAAAGGCGATGAAGCACATTGCCGAGAACATGACCGTTTACGTTCAGGAAGACCAGCTTCTGCTCGGCAGAGCTGGCTGCGACGGCCGCTACGGCATTCTCTATCCCGAACTCGACGGCGACTTCCTCGACATCGCGGTCAAGGAACTCCCCAACCGTCCCACCTCTCCGGCGACAATCACCCCCGAAGACGCCAAGATCGTGGTGGAACAGATCGCCCCGTTCTGGAAGGGCAAGACCTTTCATGAGAAGCTCAATGCAGCTCTTCCCGAGGAAGTGCACAAGCTGACCTACGATGATCCCGAAGGCCTCATGTCCCGCTTCATCGTCAACGAGACCGCGTCCTTCCGCTCTTCCATCCAGTGGGTCCATGACTACGAAAAGGTTCTGAAGCGCGGCTTCAACGACATCAAGCGCGAAGCCCTCGAAAAGCTGGCCGACCTTGATCCGCTGAGCCCCAAGGACAACTGCGAGAAGAAGCCCTTCCTCGAAGCCGTGGTCATCGTATGCGACGCCATCGTGCTGTGGGCCAAGCGTCACGCCGTGCTGGCGCGTGAAGTGGCGGAAAGCGAGACCAACCCCGAGCGCAAGGCCGAACTCATCCGCATGGCCGATAATGCCGAGCGCGTGCCCGGTGAGCCTGCCCGCGATTTCTGGGAAGCCTGCCAGAGTCAGTGGTTCATGCAGATGTTCTCGCGCATCGAGCAGAAGACCGGAACGACCATCTCCAACGGCCGCATGGACCAGTATTTTCTCCCGTACTACGCTCAGGACATTGAGTCTGGCGTGTTGACCGAAGAAAAGGCCATGGAACTTCTGGAGTGCATGTGGGTCGGAATGGCCGAATTCATCGACATGTACATCTCCCCCACGGGCGGGGCCTTCAATGAAGGCTACGCGCACTGGGAGGCGGTGACGGTCGGCGGCCAGACCCCGGACGGGTGCGATGCCACCAACGATCTGACCCACCTCATCCTCAAGTCCAAGCGCGAGTTTCCGCTGCACTACCCGGACCTGGCCGCGCGCGTTCACTCCCGTTCGCCCGAGAGCTACCTGTGGGACGTGGCCGAGACCATCAAGGACGGCTCGGGTTTTCCCAAGCTGATCAACGACGAGGAGATCGTGCCCCTGTACGTCTCCAAGGGTGCGACCTTCGCCGAGGCCTATGACTACGCCGTGTCCGGCTGCACCGAGGCGCGCATGCCCAACCGCGACACCTACACCTCCGGCGGCGCATACATAAACTTCGCCGCAGCCGTGGAAATGGTGCTGCGCAACGGGCGCATGAAGAAGTACGGCGACATCGACCTCGGTGTGAAGACCGGCGACCCGACCGCATTCACCACTTGGGACGAATTCTGGGATGCATACGTACAGCAGCACCTCCTGTTCCTGCGCGCCGCGTTCGTGCAGCAGTACACCATCAACAAGATCCGCGCGACCTGCTTCGCCCAGCCCATGGGTTCCGCCGTGCACGACCTGTGCATGAAGCACTGCATCGACCTGCATCAGGAGCATATTCCCGAAGGTATCAACCTCGGCTACTTCGAATACATGGGCCTTGGCACCGTGGTCGACTCCCTGGCGGCCATCAAGAAGCTCGTCTTCGAGGACAAGAAGCTGACCTTGCAGCAGATCATCGACGCCATCGACGCCAACTACGAGGGTTTCGAGGATGTGGAAGCCCTGCTGCGCTCCGCTCCTTGCTACGGCAACAACGATCCTTACGCCGACAGCATCGGCCGCGAAATCGACAGGATTTCCGTGGAATACGGCGGCAAGTACAGCAAGGAACTGGGCATGCACAACGACGTGCGCTACGTGCCCTTCACCTCGCATGTGCCCTTTGGCAAGGTCGTCAGCGCGACCCCTAACGGACGCAAGCAGTTCACTCCGCTGTCCGACGGCTCTTCGGCCTCCCACGGCGCGGATGTCAACGGGCCCACGGCCATCCTGCTGTCCAACTACAACACCAAGAACTACGGCATGCGCGACCGTGCGGCCCGCATGCTCAACATCAAGTTCACGCCCAAGTGCATCGAAGGCGAGCAGGGAACGGAAAAGCTGGTGTCCTTCATCCGCACTTTCTGCGACCTGAAGATCTGGCATGTGCAGTTCAACGTCATCAACCGCGATACCCTCATCGCGGCCAAGAAGGATCCGCAGAAATACCGCAACCTCATCGTGCGCATCGCGGGCTACAGCGCCTACTTCGTGGACCTGTCCCCGGACCTCCAGGACGACCTCATCGCCCGAACCGAGCACGGCGCTCTCTAAGGATCTCAGGGGGGCTTTGGCCCCCCTGCCTTTTTCCAACGGAAACGAGAGATCAGGGCGAGGCGTGGCGGTTGTCCCGGCCAGGGGCCGCCGACTGTCTGACTGAGCCAGGCATCGTTTGTTGAATCGTCGCGGGCCGCCTGAAAATCGGTGCGAGTCCGGCAGGGGCGGCGATTCAACTCTACGAGGCCGGCGAGGGAGTTTCGGCGGTCCCTGGCCGGGACAACCGCCACGCCTCGCTTCCATTTTTCCATCCGCGAAATCCGCCTCGGGATCACGTTTCGTCCTCCCAATTTGCGTAAACCATCGAGGAGCCTCATGAGCGCGCTTGAAGACAAAAAGAAGAAAGGGCTGGTGTTCAACATCCAGAAATATTCGGTCCATGATGGGCCGGGAATCCGAACCATCGTTTTTTTGAAGGGATGCCCCCTGTCCTGCCGGTGGTGCAGCAATCCGGAGTCGCAACACTGTGAGCCGGAACTGGCTTTCAATGCCGGACGCTGCCTGACCTTCTCCAAATGCACCCGCTGCCTGCAGGCCTGTCTGCGCGGAGCGATCATTCGGGAAGCGGACGACAGCCTGCGCATTGACCGTGCGCTTTGCGCCGGATGCCCGAAAAACTGCGCCGAGGCGTGCCCGTCCCAGGGGCTCATCGTCTACGGGCAGGAGCGCACTGTGGACGATGTGCTGAGGGTGGTCGAGCAGGACGCGGCGTTTTACACCCGCTCCAGCGGCGGGTTGACTCTGTCCGGCGGCGAGCCGCTCATGCAGGGCGATTTTGCCGTGGCCCTCCTGCGTGACGCCCGGCGACGCAGGATCAAAACAGCGGTGGAGACCTGCGGCATGGTGCCGTGGAAGACGCTGGAGGCAGCATCGCCGTACATGAACTACGTTCTGTACGATATCAAGCACATGGACAGCGGCATTCATGAAGAGCAGACTGGATGCCCCAATGAAACCATCTTGGAGAACTTCACAAAACTGGCGTCTCTTGACCCGGAGAAGCAGATTCTGGTCCGTACTCCGGTCATTCCCGGATTCAATGATTCCGTGGAAGCCATTGCCGCCATCGCGGAATTTATAAAGCCCTTCATGAATGCGCGGTACGAATTGCTTCCTTACCATCGGCTTGGAACGCAAAAGTACCATTTTCTGGATCGCGTGCCTCCCATGGACGAAGTGACTCTGGACAAGTCTGTCATGTCCAGCCTTGTGGAAGCGTCCAGGGTTGTCTTGGGGGATAGAGTCGAGGTTACAAATTAGAAGTTCTGCATGGTTATGCTGGAATGATATGTATTTTATCACAATGATATTGCGTGATTTTCAGTCAGTGCAGTGCAATGAAAGGTGACTCGCAAGGGTTGCCTTTTTTTTATACCCATGAGAGATTTTTTGCATGCCACACCGTTCCATGGATTTTCTCGCCAAGCATTTCGAATTCATTCTCGACGCCCTTCCCGACGGGGTATTCATATCCGACGTCTCGGGCATCACCCTGCGCGTCAACCGCATGTACGAACACCTGACGGGCCTCAAGCAGGAAGAGGTGCAGGGCAAACAGGTGCGGGCCCTTGTCGAGAACGGCGTCTTCGACAAGGTGCTCAACCCCGAGATCGTGCGCACCGGCAAGCCCGCCACCCACGTGCAGCAGCTGCAGAACGGCAAGAAACTGGTCCTGTCCGGGTTTCCGGTCTTTGACGAGTCGGGGGCGCTGCGGCTGGTGGTCACCTTCGTGCGCGACATCACCATGATCACCCGCCTCAACGACCAGATGGAGGAGCAGCGGCACCTCATCGAACATTACCATGAACAGATGGCCTACATCACCCATGAGCGCAGCAAGACCCTCACGCCGGTCTATGAAAGCGAGGAGATGCACGGTGTCGTGAACATGCTCAAAACCGTCGCCCCCACCGACGCATCCGTATTGCTGCTCGGGGAGACTGGCGTGGGCAAGGATGTTTTCGCTCGTCTGACCCACGGGCACAGCGCCCGCAAGGACAAGATATTTCTCAAGGTGGACTGTGGCGGTATCTCCGAAACCCTGACCGAGTCGGAGATGTTCGGCTACATGCCCGGAGCCTTCACCGGCGCGTCGAGCAAGGGCAAGGCCGGATATTTCGAGCTGGCCGACGGCGGCACGGTGTTCCTTGATGAGATAGGGGAGTTGCCCCTGTCCATGCAGACCCGCCTGCTGCGCGTGTTGCAGGACGGCGAGATCATGCGCGTGGGCGGGAGCCGGACGACCAAGGTCGATGTCAGGATCATTGCGGCCACCAACAAGAACCTGGCCGAATGCGTCGAATCGGGGACGTTTCGCCGGGACCTGTACTACAGGCTGAACGTGGCCACGGTGACCATCCCGGCATTGCGTGAACGCCCCGATGACGTTCGACCCCTGGTGGAGCATTTTTTACGCTACTACTGCGGCAAGTACGGCAAGAGCATGGCCGTGATGGAGGTGGCCATGAACATCCTGTCGCGTTACCAGTGGCCGGGCAATGTCCGCGAACTGCAGAACATGGTCCACGGCCTGGTCATCACCCACAAGGGCAGCCTCATCTCCCCGCGCGACCTCCCGGCCAACGTCCATGAAGATTCGGCCCGGGAGCGGTGCTACACCGACGACATCCTTACCGGAGGCCGCTCCTTAAAAAACATCATGGCCGACATCGAGCGGGATTTTCTGCAACAGGCCCTGGAAGTGCACGGCTCGGTGCAGAAGGTGGCAAGCCTTTTCCAGGTCGACCGCAGCACCATTTTTCGGAAAGTCCAGAGAAAGTGATTTGACCTGAAGATTGTTGATTTTCTGGAATATCCCGCAGTTCACCTCGTTGCCTCAGAAGAAATATTACCAGCCCCAGGTCAGAAATTCGTGAATGGAATCCGCCGCCTTTCTGCCTGCTCCCATGGCCAGGATGACCGTGGCGGCACCAGTAACGATGTCGCCCCCGGCCCAGACCGCTTTTTTGCCGGTCTTGCCGGTCATGGGGTTTGCCAGGATGTATCCATTCCTGCCCAGAGGCAGGTCAGGTGTGGAGCGGGTCAGCAGCGGGTTGGCCCCTGAACCGATGGCCACGATGGCCAGATCGCAGTCAATGACAAACTCTGAGCCCGGAACGACCACCGGACGCCTGCGTCCCGAACTGTCTGGCTCACCGAGTTCCATGCGCACGCATTCGACTCCCCTGAGCCGTCCCTTGTCGTCTCCGATATAGCGCACCGGGTTGGACAAGAGTTCAAAATGAAGCCCCTCCTCCTCGGCGTGATGGATCTCGGCGCTGCGTGCCGGCATCTCGGCCCGTGAGCGGCGATAGACAATGCTGACCTTGTCCGCGCCCAGGCGCATGGCCGTGCGTGCGCTGTCCATGGCCACGTTGCCGCCCCCAAGCACCACCACATTTTTGCCCTGGGGAATGGGCGTGTCCACCTGCGGAAACAGATAGGCCTTCATCAGATTTGCCCGGGTCAGATATTCGTTGGCCGAAAGCACCCCGACCAGATTCTCGCCGGGGATGTCCATGAACCGGGGCAGACCCGCGCCCACACCAAGGTACACGGCGTCAAAGCCCATCTCGAAGAGTTCGTCCACGGTCTCGGTGCGCCCCACGACCACATCGCACTCGATCTTCACGCCCTGAGCCTGAAGACAGGACACCTCCGAGGCGACGATGTCCTTGGGGAGCCGGAACTCGGGGATGCCGTAGACCAACACCCCGCCAGGCTTGTGGAAGGCCTCGAAAATGGTGACCTCGTGCCCTTTTAGAATCAGGTCTCCGGCCACGGTCAGCCCGGAAGGGCCGGAGCCGACCACGGCCACCTTCTTGCCCGTGGACTTTTCGCGCTGCGGCAGCTCGCAGACCTGCTGGGCACGCTCCCAGTCAGCGGCAAAACGCTCCAGGTTGCCGATGGCCACGGCCTCGCCCTTGCGGCTCAGGATGCAATTGCCCTCGCACTGGATCTCCTGCGGGCAGACCCGTCCACACACTGCCGGAAGGCTGTTGCGCTCCCATATCTTGCCGATGGCCTGGTCGAAATTTTCGTCGGCGATATGCTTGATGAAGGCCGGGATGTCGACCCCGACCGGGCAGCCCTGTACGCAGAGCGGGTTCTTGCACTGCAGGCAGCGCCCCGCCTCGGTCACCGCCATCTTTGGGGTGTAGCCCAGCGGCACTTCTTCGAAATTGCGAGCCCGGACCTTGGGATCCTGTTCCGGCATGGTCTGCCGTGACTTCTTGCTACCGTCCCCCATCTAGCGTTCCCCCTCGCATTTGCACATGTGATGGCTGAGCTTTTCCTGGTCCGTATAGGCCTGCAGCCGCAGTATCAGCTCATCGAAATTGACCTGGTGCCCGTCGAACTCCGGGCCGTCCACGCACCCGAACTTGGTTTCGCCGCCCACGGTGACCCGACATCCGCCGCACATGCCCGTGCCGTCGACCATGATCGGATTGAGGCTGACCATGGTCGGGACGTTGAATTCCTTGGTCAGGAGCGACACGAACTTCATCATCGGCACGGGGCCAATGGCCACCACCTGATCGATCCCGCCCTGCTGCAGGAGCTCTTTGAGCACTTCGGTCACGAAACCCTTGCGGCCATGGCTGCCGTCATCGGTGCAGATGTGCAGCTCGTGGGAGGCCAGTCGCATCTTGTCTTCGAGAATGAGCAGATCCTTGTTGCGGGCCCCGATGATGGAGGTGACATGGCAGCCGGCCTCCTTCATGCCCCGGGCGATGGGGTGCAGCACCGCCACTCCGGTCCCTCCGCCCACACAGACCACGTTCTTGCCGCTTTCGATGTGCGTCGGCTGGCCCAGGGGGCCGATGACGTTCTGGTAGGCGTCCCCGACCTGCAGGCGCGAAAAAAGCTCCGTGCTCTTGCCGACGACCATGTAGATGACCGTCACGGTCCCCTTGACCGGGTCGGTCTCGGCCATGGTCAGCGGGATGCGCTCGCCATCCTCGTTGGCCTTGAGGATGAGAAACTGGCCCGGACGGGCCTTGACGGCGATTCGCGGTGCCTCGATTTCATTCAGGATGACCGTTCCGCCGGACATCTCCTCTCGCCTGACTATCTTGAACATATGTCGGTCTCCGGAATGTCGGCGTGATCGTTTTGAGTCGGTAGATTCTTGGATGAAAGCAGATAATCATCGGGGCGCAGTCCTTCGGCAATGAGTTGGTTTATTTCCTCGATCACTGGTGCCAGGCCGCTGATGTCGTCAATGACGAAGTGGGCACCGACAGTCTCCATGCGCTTGCGAATGGAGCGCACACGGCTTTCGAGTTCCGTGGCGTCCATGTCTTGCACTTCCTCATGCGTCAGTCCCATCTCGTTGCCGGAGGTCGTCACCGCCACTGTCCACATGCCCGCGTTGAGCCCTTCCAGTACATCAATGGGAGTGTCACCAACCTTGACCATAGTCGACATGGGGTAGGTTTCGAGTTCCATGGCGTTACGGAAGCACATCCAGGGGTGCGGGCGACCAGTTGGTACGTCCGAAGCGCAGACCACGCTGTCCGGCCAGAAGCCGTGTCTGGCGGCTTCTTCGCACATGAGTTTGGCTCCGAGGCTGTTGTAGCCAGTGGTCGATCCGATGCGCATGCCCATGCCCCGCAGAGTGGATACGGTCGTCAGTAGTCCGGGAACGAGTGCCGAGTGGGTGCGCAAGGTTTTCATTCTGAACTCTTCAAAATCTTTGTGCATTTCCATAAAATCGACATCAAGTGGCTTCTTGCCGTAAATCGCAGTCCAGAGCTTTTGGATGCGCGGCATGGCACTGATGGCTCGGAGGTGCTCCATCTTGTCCATGCCCATGTGGGCGCGGACTTCGGCCACCGTGGGTTCAATGAACCGGGCACGAAATACCTCCTGAAATGCCGCGACCGGTCCGAAACAGCCGTAATCAACGACCGTGCCTGCCCAGTCGAATACCACGGCTTTGAGTCGGCCGGAATAAAATGCGTCTTTGCGTGCGTTCATGATGATTCTCCACACTGTCGTGTCCGACTTGATATGGAAACCGGGGATGCGACGACGGACACAGGTCAGGGGAATTTCGTCGTCACATCCCCGGAAGGAGGTATCGTTATTGCTTGATGTCCTTTAGAAGTTCCTGAAGATTCATCTTTACCTTCGCGAACAGTTCGGCAGTCTGCTGCCGGTTGAGCACGAACGTGGGACTGCCGCTCTGGGCCATTAGAGATTTGACCTTGGCGGTCTGGAACATGTCCATGAACGCCTGTTCGCACTTTTCGATCACGGCCTGTTCAGTTCCCTTGGGCAGAAATATGCCGCGATAGTTGACACTGGAGTTGTCGACTTCCACATTCTGTTCGAGGAATGTGGGCACATCTTCGATGAAGGGATGGCGCTGCAGATCAGCGATAGCCAGGATTTTTACACTTTCGCGGTTGCGGAAGGCGTCGGCCAGGTTATTGAAACCGGCCATGACCTTGCCGCCCATAACACTCTGCAGTGCAGGGGTGCCGCCTTGTTCGGGCACGTAGGTCAGCTTGATGTCGGCGGCCTCTGAGAGCTGCAGCATAGCGATATGGTGCCCTACATAGAGACCGGCTCCGTTGACCGTGATCTTGCCGGGGTTGGCCTTGGCGAAGTCCACGAGATCCTTGAGATTGTTGAACGGGCTGTCCTTGGGCACGATCAGCACGGCCGGATCGGCTCCCCAGGTGGCTACGGGCTCAAAACTGTCCACAGTGAACTTTGAGTCCTTGAAGACCAGGCTCTGGGCAATGAAGTGCGGCGCGTTGTAGGTGCTCAACCAGTATCCGTCGGTGGCCGCTTTTTCAGCGAACCAGTTCCAGCCGACTCTGCCGCCGGCGCCAGGCTTGTTGATGATCACGATGGGCTGGCCGAAGAACTTTTCATCCGAGGCCAGGGTCGTGACGATGCGGGCCTGGAAGTCAGTGGCTCCTCCCGGCGGATAGGTCACGACCAGAGACAGGGGCTTGTCTGGAAAAGAGGCGAGAGCGGAGCCGTGGAACCCGAAGAAGATCAGGGCCAGAAGGGACAGAGGGAGCAGTAGCTTTTTCATAAATTCCTCCAAGATACAGTGTTGTTACAATGCTATTCCACTCGGGATGACAACGCCGAGCATCATACTGAAAAGAATGTAGATCACTGCCATGAATACAACTGAATAGGCGAATTTCATTGCTGTACCGACCGGTGTCCGCTTCGCCGGGTCCAGAGCAAGCAGCACCAGGACGAAGAAGATCAAGCCCGTAAGGTAGAAACCTATCGACTCCATGGCGAAGATATAGGCGGCCATCAGGGCCAGGGATAATCCCACGCGCCGCGCCGGAAAGGAGATTTGTCCGCCCTTGAAGGGCAGGGACCAGCGGAGGAATGTGGGCCAGTGAAGGGGTCTGATCCTGTTCAGGTAGACCCAGAGCTGAATTGCGTTGATTGAGGCCAGGAGGATCATCCCGTAGCAAATGTACTGCGGGAAGATCTTGGCGTCCTTTATGGAGATGTCGTCCAGCATGTAGAGTGCCACAGCCGGGATGGCAAACATGATGGTCGTTTCGAGAAGACGTTTACGTGCATTTATCATTGCGACTCTCCTTAGGCCTGAGCGCTTCTGGCCCCATTGTTTCGCGATATTTTCCATTCGCTGTAGACGCTCCACCCAATGGAGATTGCGCACAGCATGATGACAATCATGTTTACGTTACCCGTCAGAAAGTAACTGCTCAGTCCATCGCCGGTCTGGGCGATGATCTTGCCTCTGCTGAAGTTGTCTTCGGCAAGGGGGCCGAGAATGAGCCCAAGCACGACCGGGGCAGGGGAGAAGGAATTGCGGCTGCATAAGTACATCATAAGACCAAGTCCGAACATGATGACCACGTCGTCCATGCTGTTCTGGACGCTGTAGGAACCGAAAACGCACAGCACCGTGACCGCCGCGACCATGAAGATGTTAGGGATGTTCATGACTATGTGTGAGTAGCGGGCTATTGCGACTCCGAAGATCACCATGGCCACCTGTGCTACGACCATGCTGGCGATAAAGGTGTAGGCAACGTCGGGATGTTTGGTGAACAGTTCCGGGCCAGGAAAGAGTCCATGGATCAGCAGACCGCCCAAAAGAACCGCCGCAGTGGGGCTGCCGGGGATGCCCATGGTCAGCAGAGGAATCATGGCCGGGCCAACCGTGGCGTTGTTGGCGGACTCCACCGAGATGATTCCTTCAGGGATGCCTGTGCCGAACCGTTCAGGGGTCTTGGACATCTTCCTCGACTGATCATACGCGATAAGTCCGGCCACCTGTCCTCCAGCACCGGGGATGGCACCGATGAAAGATCCCACCGCGGAACCCGTGAGCCATTCCCGAGGATGTTTCAGGATGTCGCTCAGCGCTTCTCGTAAAACGCCTTTCTGGGCCTTGAAGGATTCGCGCTGGAGGCTTTGGCCGATGGTCTCCACCAGGGTGAAGATCTGCGGGATGGCGAACAAGCCTATGAGCGCCGGGATGATGGCGATGCCGCCGGTCAGCTTGTCGGAGAAGACGAACCGTTCCACTCCGTAAACGGGATTTTCGCCGATACAGCTTAGGAGCAGGCCAAATGAGCCAGCATAAAGTCCTTTGACCACCGTGCCAGAGGATAGGCCTGCGATGACCGTGACCCCGAAGATGGCCAGCCAGAACAGTTCGGCAGGGCCGAATTCCATGGCCATGCGGGCGATGGGCGGGGTGAAGAGGATAAGCACGCCCACGCCGAAGAGGCCGCCCAGGCCGGAGCTCATGAAGGAGAGGTAGAGGGCTTTTTCGGCCTTGCCGTTCTTGGCCATGGTGTGACCATCGAACATGGTGGCGATGTTGGCGGGTGCGCCGGGTATGTTGATGAGGATGGCCGTGATGGATCCGCCTGCCACGGCCGCCGTGTACACGGCACCCAGGAGGATCAGGCCCTCAGCCGGGTCCATGTGGAAGGTGAAGGGCACGAGTAGTGCGACCGCCATGGTCGGACTCAGGCCCGGTGCAGCGCCCAGAAGGATGCCGCCGACAGCGCCGCCGACCATGAGGGCGATCTTGAACGGCGTCAGGCATGCGAAGAAGTAGGTGATGAAATCCATATGGATGCCTCCGGACGGACCGCCGTGCCGGGCGGACCGTTCTGGACGGGGCAAGGCCCCGCCCGGTTGTCGGTACTAAGTCATGAGCTCTCGGAGCATGGGACCGACCATGCTGGGCTTCCTGGCGACCAGGCCGCCGGCCATGGTCAGGGCATCGACCTTGGCCTCAACGGTGCCCTTGCTGCCAGTCACGATGGCCCCGGCGTGCCCCATGCGTTTGCCCTTGGGGGCTGTACGTCCGCCAATAAAAGCCACAAGAGGCTTGGTGAAGACGCCGCTTTCCATGGCCTGGGCCACTTCTTCTTCCATGGTCCCACCAAGTTCGCCGATGATGACCACGGCGTCGGTCTCGGGGTCTTCCTGATAGAGAGGCAGGATCTCGGCGAAGCGAGTCAGGGGCACTGCGTCACCGCCCACTCCCATGAGAGTGGAGACGCCGAATCCGGCCTTGACCACTTCCGCCGTGACTTCGTTGGTCAGTGAACCGCTGCGGGTCATGACACCGATGCGTCCCGGTTTGTAGACACGCTCGATCCAGTAGGGCAGTACGCCCATCATGGCCTTGCCTGGGGAGATGACGCCCGAGGTGTTTCCGCCGACCACCATGGCCCCGCAAGATGCCGCCGCGCTGCGAATCTGCAGCAGTTCATGCAGAGGGATGCCGTCGGCGATGGTCACGATCTTACGGATGCCCGCGTCCAGGGCCTCATAGATGGCGTCCTTGGTGAAGGCCGGGGGCACGAAGAGCATTGCGGTGTCCGCGTCATGATTCTGCATTCCGCGACGGATGGTATGGTAGATCGGGATGTCTTCGACCTGCTGCCCCTCTTTGCCGGGGGTAACGCCGAAGACCACGTTCGTGCCCATGTCCTGCATGTGCTTGGTCCAGTAACTGCCTTCCTTGCCGGTCGCTCCCTGGACCAGGACCTTGTTGCTTTGATCGATGAAGATGCTCATGAAATCCTCCCTGCGGCGATGTCCACGGCGCGTTGCACCGCATCCTCGGTCTCGGACAGGGGCGTCAGGCCCAGGCCCCGAATGATCTGGAACGCTTCCTCCTCGTTGGTCCCGCGTATGCAGGTCACGATGGGAATGGACGGTTTGAATTTTTCCACGGCGTCGGCCAGGCCCCTGGCGATGACGTCGGCCCTGGCCACGGTGCCGAAGGTGACGATGAGGATGACCTTGGCGTTCGTGTTTCTGAGGCACAGCTCCATGGCGTCCACGGCCCTGGTGTAGTTGGGGCCGCCGAACTCGAGGTAGTTGGCCACGGACCCGCCGGCGTAATTGATGAGGTCGAAGACGGTTGTGGTCAGCCCGGCGCCTGCGCACATGAGGCTGATGTCGCCGTCGAACTGCAGGTAGGGGATGCCGGCCAGTGCGGCTTCGTATTCCACGTCGTGGTCGTAGTGGTCGCGGGTAATTTCATAACCCGGCTGACGGGACATGGAGTTGTCGTCGATAATGAGTTTGCCGTCGCCGGCCACGAATGTGTCATCTTCGGTCAGGAAAAGGGGATTGATCTCGATCAGTTCTGCGTCGAATTTACGGAATGCCTGGTACAGGGCCAAAAGGATCTTATTGAAGTTTTTGGCTTTTTCGCCGGTCAGGCCCAGCCCGAAGGCGATGTTGCGCATGTGGTGCCCCGAGAGGCCGCGATCCAGATCCACGTGCTGGGTGATAATCTTTTCCGGTTTGGTGGCTGCAATCTCTTCGATGTCCACGCCGCCTTCGGCGCAGGCCAGGATGGTTGCCTTGGCCCTGGTTGCGTCCACGGTGACGGCCAGATAGATCTCTCCCGCGAAATCGACGGCGTCTTCAAGCAGGACTCGTCGAACGCCGCGTTCCTCGAAGAGGGTGCGGGCATACTCCAGGGCGTCCGCCTCGCTGCTGACGATTCTCACGAGCCCGGCCTTGCCGCGTCCGCCCTGGAGCACCTGGGCCTTGATGACGCAGGGCATGCCGAAGTCACCGATGGCGCTGGACACTTCCTCGGGGCTGCCGGTGAGTATGCTCTGGGGGACGGGGATGCCGCACTGCCGGAAGGCGTCCTTGGCCTGGAATTCAAACAGTTTCATGGCTACCTCCTGCTCGCGGGCTGTGTTGCGTACCTGTCGTGAAATTCACCCCACACAGCTTCCTCTGAAAAAATTCTGGCCGGACGGGGTTCGTTGACCCAGGTCACGTTCAGAAAATGCTTGTAGTGGATGTTTTCCGTGGTGCTGTTTTTGCCCCATGTGCCGCATCCCAGGGTTGCGGTGGGCGGCATGTAGTTCGTTGCATGCCCGCCGTTGGCCGCGGCCATGGGCTGACGGACCGTGATGCGGCTGGTGAGCATGGTCTGGCCCATACGTTCGATGTAGTCGGCCCGGAAGGTGTGGATGCCCATGGAGTGTCCTCGACCATACCGGTTCGTGATGGCCGATATCTTTTCCAAAGCCTCGTCAAAGGTGTCATAGGTGAAGACCGTCAGCACAGGGCTCATCTTTTCGTCGGCGAATTTGTCCAGCGCCGCCGGTTCTTCGCCCATGACGACCAGCATGGATGTGTCGGACGGGACCTCGGTCCCTGCGTCTGCGGCGATACGGGCGGCGGACTGGGCCACGATCTTGCCGTTAATCTTGAGTTGGCCTTTGTCGTTGGTCTGCCACATCCACTCGCGCAGCTTCGCCTTTTCTTCGGCGGAGCAGATGTAGCCCTTGTTCGCCCTGATTTCCGACAATACATCCTCCAGAATGCCCTGCTGAACGATGATGGAATTCTCCGAGGAGCATGACGTGGCGTAGTCGAACGCCTTGCTGACCGTGACCATGGCCACGGCTTCCTTCACGTCGGCGTCCTCGGCGATGATGCAGACCGCGTTGCCCGCTCCCACACCGTAGGAGGGGGTGCCGCTGGAATACGCTGCGCGGACCATGGGGCCGCCGCCCGTGGCCACGACCAGGTCGCACTTCTGCATGAGTTCGGCTGTGGAGGGGATGTCGGCGTCATCGTAGATCTGCACAAGGTCTTCGGGGGCGCCGATCTTGCGCAGGGCGGCGCGCATGAAATCCACGGCCAGGGTGCTGGCCTTGCGGGCCCGGCTGCTGGGCCGGAAGATGACGGCGTTGCGACCCTTGAGGATGGCCACGGCCTTGGTGCCTGCCGTGGCGGTGGGGTTGGTGGCGGGCAAGATGGCACAGACAAGGCCCACGGGCTTGGCGTATTTGGAGATGCCCGTCTCCTCGTCGCGTTCAATGAGACCCACGGAAACCTTGCCGAGGACGCCTTCCACGGCGCCGCCGACCTTGCGCTTGTGCTTGACCACCTTGCTCTCGTAATCGCCGTAGCCCGTCTCCTCGACGGCCAGGCTGGAGAGCTCGTGCACGTTTTCGTCGTTGTACAGGGCCCAGCCCGCGGCCAGGCAGACGTCGTCGATCTGCTCCTGCGTATATCCGGCCACTTGCTCCTGGGCTTTGCGGCCGGCCTTTACGAGTTCATCAACTCTGCTCATGTCAATCTCCCTTGTTGGCATTGCGTTCGGCTTTTCCTGCCGGACCGGGAGTTCAGTCCCGGCACCGGCAGGAGGCGAGCCTGTGGCTGATTGTCTAGGTGTTCGGGAAGTGCTTCTTGTCCAGGTGGTCGTACTTGGGCAGGAAGCGGGTCGGCAGGGCCAGGGCGTCGCGTCGAAAGGGCGGGGCCAGGCGGGTGCCGTCGGTCATGATCTCTATCACGGCAGGACGCCGGTTCTTCTTTGCCGCGTCCAGGGCCTCGGCCAGGTCCTTCTGGGTGTTGACCCTGTAGCCGTCGGCGCCCATGGCCTCGGCGATCTTCGCGTAGGAGTTGGACCAGATGTCCGCGCCCACGAAGCGGTTGTTGTAGAAATCCACCTGGTTCTTCTTTTCCGCGCACCAGGCGCCGTTGTTGTAGACCGTGGCGATGACCGGGAGGTTGTACTGCACGGCGGTGGGCACCTCGAAGAGGCTCATGCCCCAGGCGCCGTCGCCGGCGATGGACACGACGGTGTCCTCGGGGCAGGCGAGTTGCGCGCCCAGTCCGGCCTGGTAGGCAAAGCCGGTGTTGCCGAAGGTCAGGGTGGCGATGTGGCGCTTGGGGTTGTTGAAACGCAGGTAGCTGTTGGCTGTGGAGGAGGTGTTGCCGATGTCCGTGGTGGCGATGGCGTTGGTCTCGGTCACGAACCTGCCGACCACTTCCAGGGCCTTGCGCGGGTGCATGGTGCCCTCGGCGACGGGTTCGTCGGCGATGGCCGCGATGTCCTTGTACCAGACGTCCAGTTCGGCCTTGACCCGGCTGTAGACCGTCTCCATGTCCTTCCTGGGCGGCACGGCCGAGCGCAGGCGGGCGAAGAGTTCTTCGGCGGCGTCCTTGGCGTCGGCGCAGAGACCCACGGCAACGGGATGCGTCTTGGCGATGTGGCGCGGGTTGATGTCGATCTGCACGATCTTGGCCGTCTTGGGGAAGTAGTTGATGTCGTACTGCGGCAGGGTGCCGAAGTACGACAGGCGCGTACCCACGGCCAGGATGACGTCGGCCTGCTGCATGATGCGCATGGCTGCCTTGGAGCCCATGTAGCCGATGGGGCCCGTCCAGAGGGGGTGCTCGCAGGGGAAGGCGTCGTTGTGCAGGTAGGTGGTGGCCACGGGTGCGCCGAGGTGTTCGGCCATGGCCTTGATGGTCTCGATGCAGCCCGAGTCCACCACACCGCGTCCGGAGACGATGACCGGGTTTTTGGCGTTCTTGAGGACCTCGACGGCCGCGGCGAAGTGTTCCGGGTTGCCGATGCCGCCCGGAGCTACGCGGTACTGGGAGGGATGCAGGATCTCTTCATCGAGTTCGCCGTAGAAATAGTCGCGCGGGATATCCACGACCACGGGTCCGCGTTCGGCGTATGCGATGCGGAAGGCCGTGCGCAGGATGTCCGCGGCGCGCTTGGGATGCGGTACCCGCAGGGAGGCCTTGGTGATGGGCTTGAAGAGGTTCCAGGTGTCGCACTCCTGGAAGCCGTCCCACCCCACGGAGATGGTGCCTGCGCTGGGCGACAGAACGACCATGGGCGTGTGGGCCATGTTGGCCGTGGCCACCGCCGTGACGAAGTTCGTCACGCCCGGGCCGTTCTGGCCGATGACGACGCCGGCCCTGCCGGTCAGACGGCAGTAGGCGTCCTCCATGTGTCCGGCGGTCTGCTCATGGCGCACCGAGATGAAGTCGATGCCGGCTGCCGGGAAGAGGTCGAGAAGGTCCATGAAGGCCGAGCCGAGGATGCCGCCGACGTGATTGACGCCTTCCTGAACGAGTACTTCAGCCATTGCTTCGCTGGGTGTCATCTTGGGCATGGGATAATTCTCCTTTGCGTGTGAATTTCGAATGATGTTCGAGACAGTTGTCATCCCTTGAGCAATGGCCAGGCCAAGTTTGGGGAGGGGGAGGAGGTAAATGGGCGGAAGCAAGGCAGGGTCTGGGTTAAATTCTTTTTTTACACAAATGCTGGCGGGATCAGTAGCAACCAAATTTCAAGGCTATATGTGCAAAGTGTATAGTTATCGATACAGTTTCTGGACAGTTGTGTGTTTTTTTCTAGACACTTTTTCTGGACAGTTTGAGTCCAGGCAGGCATGTGCGGGATCAGCGTCGACAGCGATCGTCAACTGTACACAGGAGTGAGGAAGGGATGGAAAAGATCGACGGGAAATTGCCGGATAAAATATTTCGCAAGGTTCTCGACGGGCTTCCCGTTGGAATCTATCTCTGTGACACAAAAGGGGAAATACTGTATATCAACGACGTGTATGCCGACATTCTGGGGATTTCGGCGGAGAGTTTGATGAATAGAAACATCGTCGATGTCTTGCCCAAGACGCGGGCGCTCAGCGTGATGCGCTCAGGCAACGAGGAGATCGGCGACCTGTGCGTCATCGGCGAGGGGGAAGGGAAAAAGACTACCATTGTCAACCGTCTGCCCATGCGTGACGACGAGGGCATGATTGTCGGCATGGTCTCCATGTGTCTGTTTCGCAACCCCAATGAGCTGAAGTCGCTGGTCGAGAGAGTCGAGCAGCTCGACAGCAGGGTCAGCTTCTACAAGCGGCGGATGCAGAGTGCATTGTCAGCGCGCTATACGCTGGACAACATTTTGGGCGAGAGCAAAGCCCTGCTGTTCGCCAAAAACAGGCTCAGTAACTATGCCCAGACGGATTTTCCCGTCCTTGTCCAGGGGCCGACGGGCACGGGCAAAGAACTCTTCGCCAACGCTCTGCATGCATCGAGCCCACGTAAGGATGGCCCGTTCGTAGGCATCAACTGTGCGGCGGTACCCATCGAACTTTTTGAATCCGAGCTATTCGGTTACGTTTCCGGGGCGTTTTCCGGAGCGAATAAGGACGGCAAGGTGGGGCTCATCGAATTGGCCGACAAGGGAACTCTGTTTTTGGATGAAATAGGCGACATGCCTTTGGCCGCCCAGGCCAAGCTGTTGCGGGTCCTTGAGGAGAAGAGGGTTTGCAGGGTCGGGTCTTCAATGGCCCGTCCGGTGGATTTCCGCCTGGTAGCGGCTACGAATCGTGACCTGCTGAAGGTTGTCGAGACAGGGGGGTTTCGCGAGGATTTGTATTACCGTGTCGGAGCTCTGCCCCTGCAGATTCCTTCACTGGCGGAGCGGAAATCGGATATTCCGATTATCGCTACAGCCCTGCTTGCGCGCATGGGTAAGGATGCCGCAAAGATATCCGGGGAGGCCATGCATTTGCTTCTGACCTATGACTGGCCGGGGAATATTCGCGAGTTGCGCAACACTTTGGTACACGCCATTAGTGTCGGTGATGGACAAACAATAAGGCCTCAGGATCTGTCATCAACGCTGTTGGCCGGGAGTAAGGGAGGGGGCACCGGTTCGGACGAAGAAGTTTCAGCGCAAAATGTCCAAAAAGCGGCGGTCTTAAGCACTTGTGAGCACGAAAAATCATGCTCTGCGTCGACATCTTTGTATATTCTGAATGCGAATGCGGAAGCTGAGATCATTATCAAGGCTCTTGAACTGAATCGCGGAAACATGGTCAAGACATCGAAATATCTCAACATCTCCAGAGCCACGTTGTACGTGAAATGCAAAAAATTCGGAATTTCGCGCAACAAGAACTAAGTAAGGCGGATCTGGTTCAACCCAAAGCCGACAAAAAGAAGACAACTCACACGATTGAAATCAGTGTAGACTGGTCAAGGAGTAACCGAGATTTTCACGAAGGATGAGATGGAACCTGTCGGACGAAGAGTCGGACCTGCTACGCTGCTGCGTGATTGAGTAAGCAAAAAGAGCTTGACAAGTAATTAACTTTTGTTAATTCAACACCCATGAAGTTTGATGATTTTTTCCAGCGGGTGGTCCAGGCCACGGGCATCTCGACCCAGAAAGAACTGGCCGGGCTGCTCGGTATCGAGCCGGCCGCCATTACCCTGGCCAAAACGAGGGGAGTGCCCCGGGCCTGGAGCCTGACCATCGCTGCCGCGTTCGGGCTCAACCCGGCCTGGCTGGCCACGGGTGGCGGGCCGGTGTATCTGCGTGAGCAGGGGGAAACCCAACTCGTGCCCAAGGTGGCCGCCAGGGCCTGCGCAGGTGGCGGCTCTTTCGAACTGAGCGATACGGTAATCGACGAGTTGCCTTTTGATCGCTCCTGGCTCGCAAGAAAGGGCAACCCCGGTCGCATGGTCGCCATGGAGGTCGTGGGAGACAGCATGTCGCCGGAACTGGAACCGGGCGACAATATTCTCATTGACCAAAGTCAGAACCGCGTAGTGGACAACAACCTCTATGTGGTGGGCCTGACGGACAGCATACAGGTCAAGCGCGTTCAGGTCCGGCCGGGTTTGGTCGTGCTGTTCAGCACCAACCAGCGGTATTCGCCGGTCACTTTGCAGGGCGACGAGATTGAAACCCTGCGGGTCGTCGGTCGGGTGCTGTGGAGCAGCAGGGCCTACGCGTAGAAATTTTTTTGTCCGATCAATTAACATTTGTTAATTACTGATATTGCACAGCTTCAGACTGTTTGAACACGTCCGGGGCAAGGAGCGGGGATAGTCATGATCGAAGCGTGTATTGACAGGAACAAGAGTGGGTTTTCGGCACTGGCGGGACGCGTCGCCGTTCAGGCACCGTCTGTAAATTCTCTTAAGAAGGGAGGGCATCTCATGCAGCAGCGATTTTGTGAATGCGGGCATCCGGTTCTGGTGGCGTACGTGATAACGAAGAAAGGCATTCTGCACGTCTACCGCGTCAATGCGCGTTTCGGTTCCCCCATGCGCTGTCCGTCCTGTGGCAAGCACGTGGACATCAACGACCTGAGGTAGTCGGTGTCTTCAAGACAGCCTCAGCCGATTGCCATTTTTGCCTCAAGGTGAATCCGCAGTGCAACTGTTTTGCAAGTCACGGGGGTTCTCCACGGCGGGGAGTATTTTCAGTGCCAACCAGAAATGACGTCACTGCAAAAAGTCGTCTTTGCCTTGAAGAAGGGGATTTATGCCATTTTTACCGTTTGAAAAGAATGGATTGCGCGCCGTTGCCCGACATGGTCCGCCTACCCATGCTGGGCACACGTTCGCCGGAACGACCTCGGGTTCTTCCACGACTTTTTGCAGTGCCATCAGAAATTCGAAAAGCGGACCTGAGTCCGCTTTTCGCAACTGCATCTGACTGAATTGATTGTTTCCCGCCCCGTTTCGGAGCAGGGGGTAAGAAAAAAGGGAGCAAACAGTGTCTGCTCCCTTGTTTCCGCTATGGCGCGCCCGGCATGATTCGAACATGCGACCTACTGATTCGTAGTCAGGCACTCTATCCAACTGAGCTACGGGCGCATCGAGAAGTCGGTGTTTATGGGCAAGTGTTCTGAATGTCAATAGTTTTATTGGAAAAGATGTTCTCCTTTAAAAACTTGCGATCCTTCTTTACGTCCGCCGGGGTCCCGCCGGGCTTTTGGTCGGGGAATCTGGCGAAGCCGGGTCCGCAGACGTCCCTCTCACGCAATCTCGTACTCAATTCTTCGTCGTCAGGATGTAGCCCAGCCAGACATCCCTGTTGCCGAGCAGGGAGCGGCTTCGCGAGTGATCCAGAATGTTGAGACCCAGGCGGCTGAACTCCCGCCGCAGTTCCGAATCGGACCAGAGCTGAAAAATTCTTCCGTCCTCGGTTTTTTCACTCCCTCCCCATGCCTTCATGCTCAGGAATATGATCCCGCCTGGCTTGAGCATGCGCATGACCTTGCGCAGCGCTTTTGGAAAATCGGGCTTGCTCAGATGGACCAGCGTGCCGATGAGGAGAATGCAGTCGTAATGGATGGGCGGCTGGTACTCGAACAGGTCCGCGATGGTCACCGGGCAGTTCGAGTGTTCGCTGGCCAGCACGGCCAGAGACGGGGAGCGTTCCAGGCCTGCAGGGTTGAACCCCCGGGCCGTAAGCCATTTCAGATCACGCCCGGAGCCGCAGCCTATGTCGAGGATGGCGCTGCCGGTTCGTAAATGCAACAGCAGGGGGGCGAGGATGGGTTCAGGATCGACGCGATTGGTGCGCTCGAAATAGGCCCGGGCGTTGGTTTCGTAAAAATCATGCATGGATTGGGGCATAGCGCTCGCCGGGATTATGGATGAGGTTTCGCAAAGGCCTGCAAGATCAATATGATCGGCTTTGTAGCGTCGATGAGGGAAAAAGTCACCACGCGCCACTCCCGAAAGGCACGTCGGGATTTTTGATGGATTCGCACCTGCTCAAATTTTGTCACGATGTCTCAATTCCAGGACAGCCGGTTTGCTTTTGGACGTTCAACAGGGTATATTTTTTGTTAATATGTCAAAAGGTCAGCTGGATGGAGGTTTTCTATGTCCCATGACCAGATTGCGATCATGGCGATACTGGCCGCGAGCATCGGCATGTTTCTGTGGGGCAGGTGGCGGCACGACATGGTTGCGGTTGGGGCGTTGGTGGCCTGTGTGTTGTTTGGCCTGGTGCCGCCTGCGCAAGCCTTTGCCGGTTTCGGCCATCCGGCCGTCGTCACTGTGGCCTGCGTGCTGGTGCTCAGTCGCGGCCTGCAGCTTTCCGGAGCTGTGGATGCGCTGACCAGAACCGTGCTGCCCGCCAATGCCGGACCTACGCTGAGCATCGCCGCTCTGGCAGCCCTGGCGGCCGTACTTTCCGGATTCATGAACAATGTCGGCGCACTGGCCCTCTTGATGCCTGTGGCCATTCAGGTCGCCGGGCGTCTTGGTCTGCCTCCCGGCCAGGTTCTCATGCCTCTGGCTTTTGGCTCCATCCTCGGGGGCACCACAACCTTGATCGGTACTCCGCCCAACCTCATAATTTCCGGTTTCAGGGCCAACCAGCCGGACATGGCCGGTTTTGGCATGTTCGACTTCACCATGGTCGGCCTGCCGCTGACCGTGGTCGGCGTGGCCTTTATCGCGCTGATAGGCTGGCGGCTGGTGCCGTCACGCCAACAGGCAGGGACCTCCGGCTTTGAGACCAGTGCCTACATCACCGAGGTTCTTGTCCACGAGGGCAGTGCCACCGCTGGAAAGCAGGTCCGAGAAGTGACCGCTGTCCTGGAAGAGCTTGATGCGCAGATGCTCGATCTCGTCCGCAACGACATTTACATGCGTGCGCCAAGGCCCGGTAAGATTCTTCACGCCGGGGACATTTTGGTGCTGGAGGCTGATGTTGCAGTTTTGAACGACGTGCTGTCGCGTCTTGATCTCAAGCTCGAAGAGGACAAGAGCGGAGACGATGCTTCGGAGCAGGAAGAGGCCACAGGCGCGGATACAGAGGACTGGAGCGCGGCTGAGGAGCCTGCGGCAGATCTGCCGCAGGATGACGAGCCTGGCGGAAAGCCCGCTGCGCCGATACAGCGAGAAGAGGCGGCGCTCATGGAAATGGCGGTGTTGCCGGAGTCGGGAATCGTCGGAAGTTCGGCCAGCGACCTGGCGCTTCGTACGCGCTTTGGCATCAACCTGCTGGCCGTGGCGCGTCAGGGCGCATTCACCACGGCCAGACTGCGCGTCATGAAGATCAGGGCCGGTGACGTGCTGCTCATGCAGGGCAGTCTTGAGGCGCTAAATCAGTTTGCCAATAATTTCGGCTGCGTGCCGCTCGCAGAAAGGGAGTTGCGCATACCCGACAAGCGCAAGGCCCTCTTGGCCACGGGGATCATGTTCGTCTCCGTGGCTGTGGCCGCGCTGGGTTTTCTGCCTGCGGCCGTCTCGTTTGCTGGCGGCGTGCTGGCGTCCATGGCGCTGCGCACGATTCCGCTGCGATCGGTCTATGAGGCGGTGGACTGGCCGGTGGTTGTACTGCTCGCCTCGCTTTTGCCTGTTGCCGGGGCCATGCAGAGCACCGGCGCGGCAGATTTCATCGCGCGTCTGCTTCTTGAAAATGTGGCGCAGGGCAATGCCATGGTTGGCCTCGCGGTAATCATGATCACGACCATGATCCTGACCGATCTCATGAACAACGCGGCAACGGCGGCGGTCATGGCCCCCATCGGAATGGGCGCGGCGCTCCAGCTTGGCGTAAATGTTGATACTTTTCTGATGGCCGTGGCCATCGGCTCCTCCTGCGCCTTTCTGACCCCCATCGGGCATCAGAACAACACCCTGATTCTCGGGCCGGGGGGCTTTCGCTTCGGCGACTACTGGCGCATGGGCCTGCCTACCGACCTGCTTGTGGTCTCGCTCAGTCTGCCGCTGCTGCTCTTGTTCTGGCCGCTTTAGTTTTTTGTTTCAGAGAGGCTCTCAAAACCGCGCACCTGCGCCCAATCAAGGAGAATTCCATGCCGTTTGTTTCCAAGCAGGATTCCTGTCGTCTGCTGACGGACCAGCACGGGGAAGCCGCCCGGCGATATCGATACTACGATGCGTTTCTCGACCACAATCATCGCGCCCTGCGCATTCTGGCCGAACTTGAGATGCTTGATCGCGGGGCGGGGCTGGCTACGCTGAGTTTCATTCAGGCTCGCGGCCGTGAATTGCTGCAGGAAGTGGGCGGGCTGCTGAGTTCTTTTAGCGAGCTGTCTCAGAGATACGGGGAAATTCTCGACGTCCATGCGGCTATCGCCAGTGAATTGGAAGAACTGGTGCATCCTTCGCGGTCAAGCATTACCGGCCCCCTGACCCTGCCTTTTTCCGGTCTGGGCGCTGATGACTTCGCGCTGGCCGGAGCCAAGGCCGTCAACCTGGCGCGCATTGCCAATGAACTCGGCTTGGCTGCGCCCGATGGATTCGTGGTCACCACGGCGGGTTTTGATCTTTTTCTGCGCGAAAACGGTCTGCTTGAGCTTGTGCAAAAGGCGCTGGCTGATTTTGATCCGGACATGGCGGGCAGCGACGACTGCTGCAGGCCGGTGCGGGAGGCCATCATGGCCGCGCCTTTGCCGCGCGCCCTGGACGAGGCCGTGAGGACGGAGTTTGCCGCCCTGGCCAAGCGATTGGGCCGAAAGGCCCGGCTGGCCGTGCGCAGCAGCGCCGTGGGCGAGGACACCGAAGCCTCCTTTGCCGGACAGTATACGAGCGTCCTGCCTGTGGACGAGGACGGGCTGTCCGAGGCCTACCGTACGGTTCTGGCCAGCAAGTACACCCCGCGCGCCATCCTGTATCGCCTGCGCTACGGCCTGAGCGACGCGGACACCCCCATGGCGGTGGCCGCCGTGGACCTGATCGAGTCCAGGGCCAGCGGCGTGCTCTATACCGTGGATCCATCGCATCCGGGCGCGGGCCATGTTCGTATCGACGCGGCTCTCGGTTTTGGCGAACAGGTGGTCGGGGGATCTGCGTCTCCCGACGTGTTCCGGGTTGATCGCGGCACACTGGCCATTGTCCATCGCGATATTCAGCCAAAAGGGGAAAACGGACAGGACCCGGAACCTGCCATGACCGACGCCGCCATGAGCAAGTTGGCCGAGTTGGCGCTTCGTCTTGAAACCCATTTTGAGGGCCCGCAGGACATCGAGTGGGCCCAGGATCCGGATGGGCGTCTCGTTTTCCTCCAGTCTCGCCTCCTGGGAATGGTCGAACAGGCGCAGCCAGGGGAGCAGTCTGTGGACAGTGCAGTGATCGACGGCATGGACCTGATCCTTTCGGGCGGCCAGACCGCGTCGCCGGGCAATGTTTCGGGTCCGGCCGTACTCGCTTCCGCGGATCTGACTGCGGAGCAGGCGGAAGGCGCCATCCTGATCGCTCGCACGGCCGCTCCGGACCTGGCACCGTACATGAGCCGGGTGCGAGGCCTGATCACCGATCTTGGCGGCGTGGCCAGCCATCTGGCATCGGTGGCGCGGGAGTATAATGTCCCGGCGCTGATGGATACCCGCGAGGCAACGGCCAGAATTTCGGCTGGCGCAAAAATCACGCTCCTGGCGGAGGAGGGAAAGGTGTATGCGGGGCTGGTTCCGGACTTGGCCCGCAAACTGCCAAGCCGCGATCTGGGCGAGAATGTTGGCCCCATCGGCCGCCATCTGCGTGAGCTGCTGAGCCGTATCTCACCCCTGAACCTGACCGATCCGAATTCCAAGGAGTTCACCCCAAAAGGGTGTCTTACGCTGCACGACCTGATCCGCTTTGCTCACGAAAAGGCCATGGCCGAGATGTTCAATCTTTCCAGGCTTGCCAAGGAATCATCTGTTTCTCAGACCATGCGGGCCAACATCCCCCTGTCCATGCACTTCATCGATCTTGGCGGCGGACTGGCCGAGGGCCTTAAGACCTGCGACGAAATCCTGCCGGAGCACATCCGCTCGAAACCCATGGTCGCCCTGTGGCGCGGCCTGGCGCATCCCGGCGTGACCTGGTCCGGCAATGTCGATTTGAGCGCGCGCAATTTCATGTCGCTCATGTCCGGCAGCATGGGGCCAGGTGGCGGGGTGCCGCCGCAGACCGATTCCTACGCACTGGTTTCTTCCGAATACCTCAACCTGAGCATTAAGTTTGGGTACCATTATTCCAACCTTGATGCCCTGTGCTCGGATGACCCGGACGCCAACACCATCACCCTGCAGTTTTCCGGCGGGGCCGGAACCAGTGCCGGCAAGGCCCTGCGCATCGAGTTTTTATCCAACGTTCTGAATCGGCTTGGCTATACGGTGGATATCCGCGGCGACCTGCTCCAGGCAGCCCTCAAGGGCCTGGATTGCCCGGCCATGGAGGAGATACTGGACCAGACCGGTCGCCTGCTCGGATGCAGCAGACTGCTGGACCTGGCCATTCCCAGCCAAACCGAGGTGGACACGCTGACCGAGATGTTCTTTCGCGAGGAATACGATTTTCTGAGCCGTTCACAAGAGCGCCTGCCCGGTTTTTACGCCTCGTTCGGCGAGTGGTCCCTGGCAGACCTGGAAGGCCATGAGGTTGTCATGCAGGACGGATCGCACATGGGCCAGACCGTGACCTGCGCCCTGCATTCGGCCATGAGTTCGGTACTTGGCGGACGGTACCAGAAATTCCTGGAAAAGCGGCACGCCCTGCACCATTACCCTGTGGCCGTGAAACGCGACAGCAGGCATGAGGACGGACGCCTGCGGGTCGACGTGCGCATCGAGGCCGGCTGCGTGGACTTGGCCGCAGGCCTGGCCTTCGGATTGACCAACGTGGGCAATTGCCTCGTGCTGGCCCTGGACGCAGCCGCGCAGGAACTGCAGTTGCTGCAGTTTGTCAACAATACGAGGAGTTTTCTGGAACGGACCGCGCTGAAGGTTCCTCTTGGCGAGTGGTGTTCTCTTGAGGTGGCAGTCCGCGGGGAGAAAATCACTGCCAAGTCGGATGCAGGAGCGAGCCTGACTTTCACAGCCCAACAACCTGTTTCAGGTCATGTCGGGCTGTGGGCCAAGGGCGATACAACAGCTTATTTCAGGAGCCTGGGCATGGACGGTGCGGGGCATGAGAAGTGAATCGTCCATACTGTCCGAGCTCACGATTCATGGATACGAGATATCAGTATCCGATCTATCCGTTTACCGTCCAAGTCGACAATTTCAAAGCGCAGCCCCTTCCATTCGAAATATTCACCCATCTGCGGGGAGTCGCCGGTGTGGGCCAGAACCAGTCCGGCCAGGGTCTGAAAGGATTGCCCTTCTTCCCGCAGGTCTTCCTCTAACCCGAGTTTGGCCTGAACTGCTTCGATGGCCATGAAGCCATCCATGAGCCAGGAGCCGTCTTCGCGCTGGATCGCTTTCGGTTCAGGCTGAGACTGATGCGTGGGGATGTCGCCCACCATGGCTTCGAGGATGTCATTGAAAGTCACGATGCCTTGCGGTTCGTTGTTGCTGTCCACCACCAGGGCAAAATGCATCTGATCCTTTTTGCGGAAAAGTTCGAGCAGGTTGAGAACGCGCATGGTGTCCGGCACGGACTGAAGTGGTTGGATGTACGACTCCAATTTGCAGGTATCGTCCTGCAGGAGCGCCCCCAGATAGTCCTTGGCCTTGATGGCGCCCAGAATTTGAAAAGGACGCCGGCGGGCCACAGGAAAGCGCGAATGCTGACTGGACAGGATTATCCGGATGTTCGAATCGCCGTCATCCGGGTCAAGCCAGACAATCCTGGAGCTGTGGGTCATGAGTGATCTCACCTGAAGATCGTCAAGGCGGAAAACCCGTTCCAGGAGGTCGCTTTCCGCGTGTTTGACTTCTCCGTAGAGAACGGCCTCCCGAATCAGGCCGCGGATATCTTCCTCCGTGACCTGCGGTTCCTTTGGTTTGGCCAGCCCGAAAAATTTGACCACCGCTTGGGTGGATGCGCTCAAGAATTCCACTGCAGGCATGGTCAGGCGCATGAGCAGGTACATGAAGGGCGCGGTGAGGCAGGACATGCGTTCCGGATAGCCGACCGCCAGCTTTTTGGGCACCAGTTCGCCAAGGATGAGGGTCAGGAACGTGATGCAGACAAGTACGATGCCCATCGCCAGAGGAGCGCTGAACGCCTGCAGCGCGTCAATGCCGGCCAGCTGCTCCTGGAGTCTGTTCGCCAGGGTGGTCCCGCTGACTGCGCCGGTCAGCAGGGCGATCAGAGTAATGCCTATCTGTGCGGTGGAGAGAAATCTGTCCGGCCTCTCTTTGAGCTTCAGGGCGATGCGCGCCGGACGGCTCCCTTTGTCGGCCCGCGCCGTGAGTCGGACCTTGCGCGCGGCCACCAGTGACATTTCGGACAGGGCGAAAAATCCGTTGATGAAAATCAAGGCGAGGATCACAAGCATTTCTAGGAAGGGGTGGTTCACAAACGTCTCCAGAATTGGGAATTTGAAGGCAAAAAGCGTCGTTGGCGGTGTACTTGGCTGATTCGCGTTCATAAACCAGGCAGTATTTGTTCACAAGCAACAGTCCGCTGCAGACTTTGGGCTTGCCCGTGAATATCGAGGGAAGGCAGCGCAAGGCCTGGCAGGCAGCGTGGCGAGAATCCGAAGATCATCCGTTTTTTTAAACATCTTTGAATGTGATGAAAACAATCATCCCATTGGCATTGGCAACTTTGCGCGTTTTCAGATAATGGTCTCCCGTAAAAAGGATTCAATGCCGATTTCAAGGCACAGCCTTGGTCGCACACTCAAGGAGTTGTATGGTGAAAGTGGAAAAATTCGATGTTGTCGTATTGGGGTCCGGAGTAGCGGGAGGGCATATCGCCTCGCGATGTGTCAAGGCCGGGCTGCGTGTCGCCATGGTGGAAAGCGCCGGCTTCGGGGGGACGTGTCCACTGCACGGCTGTGAACCGAAAAAGGTTCTGGCCGATGCCAGCGAGACGGTGGAGCGGTTCAACAATGCCCAGAGCACGGGGCCGACGGGAGTCGGAGGGCTTGACTGGGCCGAGCTCATGGCCTTCAAGCGGACCTTCACCGACGGCCTGCCTGCGCGCATCCAGAAGCACTACGAAGGCCTTGGCATCAGCACCTTTACCCAGGCCGGACGTTTTGCCGGCCCGAGCCTGGTCGTCAGCGGCGAATCGCATCTTGAGGCCAGTCACATCTGCATTGCCACCGGCTCCGCGCCCAGAAAGCTCGGCATCCCGGGCAGCGAGTACCTGTCCACCAGCAACGATTTCCTGGCCATGCCCACCCTGCCCGAGCGCATCGTTTTCATCGGCGGCGGATTCATCGCCTTTGAACTGGCCCACATCGCGGCGGCGGCCGGAGCCGACGTGACCGTGGTGCACCGCAGCGAGCGGTTTCTCAAGAAATTCGATGCGGATCTGGTTGAACGCCTGGCCGGGCATCTTGAAACACTGGGCGTGAAACTCTATCGGGACTGTCCGCCACACTCCCTCATCCGGGAAGACGACAGTCTGGTCCTCAAAGCCGGGACCGACGGCAGCCTCAGCATGGAGGCCGATGCGGTCTTCAATGCGGCAGGACGCATCCCGGCCCTTGAAAGTCTTGACCTGCCCGCAGGCAATGTCGGCACGAAAAACGGCGGGGTCGCGGTCAATTCCTTTCTGCAGAGCTCTTCAAACCCGGCCGTGTTCGCCGCCGGCGATGTCATCGCCTCGTCCATGCCCCTGACCCCCGTGGCCAGCGTGGAGGCCGAGATTGTTGTCAAAAATATCCTGGACGGCCCTAAACATCGCATCGAGGAGGATGTCACGCCCTACGCATTGTTTACCTATCCGCCTTTGGCTGCGGTGGGCATGCTCGAAGAGGACGCGCGAGACAAGGGGCTGCGTTTTGACGTCATTGGCGGGGATTCTGCCGGCTGGGCTGAATACAAGCGCATTGGTCAGCAGTGCGCTGGGTTCAAGCTGCTGGTGGAAAAAGATACGCGTCAATTGCTCGGGGCTCATGTGCTGGGCGACAGGGCGGAGGAGACGGTCAACCTTTTCGCCCTGGCCATGCGCACCAGGGTCGATGTCGATGCATTGCGCTCCATGCTCTGGGCATATCCGTCATTTGGCTATGCCATGAAATACATGTTCAGGTAGTCGGGTCTGTCATTAATCCCTGGAGGCGAATGTGGACAAGGCAAAGAAGAAAAAAAAGAAGCGGGAACGGACGTACGAGCACAAGGCGATCGAAGTCGCACGCAAGCATTACGATAAGCAGAAGCAGAAGGCGATCCACGAGCGCCGCACGTTTCGCGGGCTCCAGATCGTTCCGACCAAAAGCTATTACGATGATTCGCAGGGCCATACGCCGGGCGAAGACAACATGGTCGGGTTTGGATTTGACATCCACCCCCATGTCTTCTTTGGCGCGGGGACGCTTCTTTTTATCTTCATCGCGCTGACCCTGGCCTTCAGGGAACAGTCGGTCATGATTTTTCAAGACCTGCTGAACGGAATCGGGAACACGTTTGGATGGTTCTATATCCTTGCGGCCAATTTCTTCGTGATTGCCATGATCCTGATTGCATCCAGCGAGTTCGGAAAAATCAGGCTCGGCGGGCCGGACGCGCTGCCCGAATTCTCCACGTTCAGTTGGTATGCCATGCTCATCAGCGCGGGCATGGGCATCGGGCTCATGTTCTGGAGCGTGGGCGAGCCGATCTTTCACTACATGACGCCTTCGCCCATGTTCGACGTGCCTCCCAGTTCCGCGCAATCAGCCCAGGTGGCCCTGGGGCTGACCTACTACCACTGGGGGATTCATCCCTGGGCCATTTACGCCCTGGTCGGGCTTTCGCTGGCTTTTTTCGCCTACAACCGGGGGCTGCCCCTGACCATCAGATCCGTATTCTATCCTCTTCTGGGCGAGAAAATTTACGGATTCTGGGGCAACATCATTGATATCCTGTCCGTGCTGGCGACGCTCTTTGGCCTGGCGACATCGCTTGGACTGGGCGTGAAGCAGGTCGCTTCGGGGCTCGCCTATCTCTTCGGGACTCCCAATACCGTGGAGGTCGCCGTGATACTCATAGCGGCAATTACATTTCTGGCAGTGCTCTCCGTTGCTGCCGGGCTCGACAAGGGCGTGAAGACGCTCAGTCAGGGGAACATCTATCTGGCCGGGGCCTTCATGGTCTTTCTCTGCGTGGTTGGCCCGACTGTCTATATTTTCAAGGCTTTTACGCAGAATATCGGCTTCTATATCCAGAATCTGCCGCAATTGAGCTTCTGGGTCGAGACCTATTACGGGGCGGAGGGCAGCAACTGGCAAAATCCCTGGACTATCTTTTATTGGGGCTGGTGGATTTTCTGGTCCCCGTTTGTGGGCATGTTCATCGCCCGCATATCCAAAGGCCGAACCGTGCGCGAGTTCATCCTCGGGGTGATGATCTTCCCGACCCTGCTTTCCTTTCTGTGGATGTCCGCATTCGGTGGATCGGCCCTTTGGCTTCAGATTGCCGGAGGTCTGAACATCGCGGACGCGGTAAGTAAAGATGTCTCGACGGCACTTTTTGTCATGCTCGAGCACTTTCCCCTGTCCCAAGTCACCTCCATGATCGGCATAACCCTGGTGGTCGTGTTCTTTGTGACCTCTTCCGACTCGGGGTCACTGGTGGTCGACCACCTCACGTCTGGTGGAAAGCTCGATTCCCCAGTTCCGCAGCGTATCTTCTGGGCCGTGATGGAGGGCGTGTGCGCTGCGGCACTGCTCATGGGCGGCGGGCTCGTGGCGCTGCAAAGCGCGTCCATAGCCACGGGGCTGCCCTTTGCCTTGGTACTGCTCATTATGTGTCACAGCCTGTACAAAGGTCTCCAAGAGGAGATCTATCACGCCAAAATAATAGACAAAATTAACCCACCGATGCATACGTTCGAAATTCCGCTGGAAGAGAGCAAAGGACGGGAGGGTGGCGTGTCTTCGACCGTCAAGGGCTGAGGTTGCGCCGATTTGGCGCAGCAGATCCGCTTGCACAGGGTCTTCTTGGATACCGAATTGGGAGTACAGAGACTTTCAACGGGGAAATTCATGAGCAAATAATGGATTTGGCGGTGTTTATTACTCCGACAAGGAAAGAGTTAGCTCCAAATATCCGCTAATGCTTGTTTGCCGGAGCTTCGGTGGAGAAATGTTAACCATTTAGGGCTCGCAGTAATAGCTGGACGGGGATGGGGTCGTGTTTCATGCCGGTTATGGGGTATTTTTTCGCTTGGCAGTTCGGACCTTGTACAGACGCTCGGTGAAACCGCCTTCCTCCTCGAAATCCAGCGCCAAGCGTTCAACCTGGCGGTCGAGGAGCGAGCAGGTAACTGTCAGGAGCACCAGGGCGGCATTGGCGGAAAACGCTGGGTAGGCTTGGGTGGACAGGGTGGACGCTGTGGACGGAGTGGACGCTGTGGACGGAGTGGACGCTGTGGACGGATTGGACGGATTGGACGGAGTGGACGCTGTGGACATGGTGGACGCTGTGGACATGGTGGACGATGGGTGGGTTTTGGCTTGGTGGCCATGCTGTCCAGTCAGGCCATAATGTACGGACTTTTTCGCCGCTTCTTTCACCCAGGCCGCCACGTCATCGGCCGTTTGACAGCGCCGGTCGATCAGTGCTTGCCGGAGCGGATCGCTTCGTCCCCACTGCGCAAGGCCTCGCTGCCGCAGGAAGTCCTCGTAGTCGAGTTTGAGTTCCTCCAGACTGCCGCGGGCCACCTGAGTGAGCTTGAGTTCAATTTTTTTCGACGTTGCCGAAGCCTGCGAGCCTTCGGCAATATTCTGAACGCCGGACCGCGCGGCCTGCACCATCTGGTCGTGGGTGCGACTGCGTCGCCCGACGTATTTGTCGCAAAACCGCACCGTGATGTCATACACCAGCTGGGCCACCTGAAAACTCTTCAGCTTCCGATAACCCCCATGCTTGGCAATCAAGTCAGACATGATCCAGCCCAATATACAATGTTCACCCAGTCCACCCAGTCCACCCAGTCCACCCAGGCCACCCGGTCCACCCAGTCCACCCGGTCCACCCCGTCCACAAAATCCCATCGCCTTAATAAGGCGCGTTTCCGCGCAGGGCATTATGTCAACGCAGAGGCCAAAAATGTCAACTCCCCCTTGAAATCATTAGTGAAAGTTAACCGAACGTAGTGCCTGACTCCAAGATTTTTCGGGAGTGTGATGGGTATCTGGTATGTCCTGTGAATGTCAGTGTGGCGTAGCCGCACCTCTGAAGGGATGCTGAAGGGGGCAGTCGAAAGAAATGGATCGCCGGGTTTTGCGCAGTGCGGTTTGGTTTAAAATGTTGAGATCAGAAAAATAGAGGCGTCTCAGCTCATTGATGACCTTTGTCTGTCAGCCGGTACTTCTGCTTGCTGCTACGCGGCTTGTCGGGGCTGGTCATTGCAATGAAAAAAGAAAACCCGCCAAGCGTCCGGATACGATTGCTTGGCGGGTTGGTCTTTTTTCGATTGGTGGAGCCGGGGAGAATCGAACTCCCGTCCGAGAATGCTCCGCGCAAAGCTTCTACAGGTTTAGTTCATGTTCTGTATCTCGTTTTCAGGTGAGCCCATGAACAGGCGTCCCGAAAACCAGCCCGGATGTAGTCTCGCGATTGGCTGTCCAGACAGCGGCCTTTCGCCAGCCTGATGGGGTTTGCCACCCGGATACGGCTTATCAGACGTCCACCGCACGGATGTGACGACCTTGGTCGTCATGCAACAGTTACCTATTTACTAGGCAGCCATTGCGTAGTCATAATTGTCATTGGCAATTATGTTTCTGCTGGGTTTTGACGAGGACCTCCCAGCACCTCGACCTGCAACTTTGGCCTCATCATCCCCGTCGAAACCAGGGCGGCCCCTTCAAAGAACACTTTCATATTCTAAGTCCGTCATCGTCCATGACAAGGGTCTGAAGACGAAATCGAGCCATTGCTCACCGGAGGAATGCAGACACCACGAATGCCACGTCCTGTCAAGGGATTGTCCCGGTGCGAGGCCTTGGTTCGATCTGGGCGGGCGCTTCTGGTCAAGGTATGGAGCGCTTTTTTCGTTGCATGCCCGCCGGGCTCGGGATAACGGCTTTCCTGTCGGATATGAAAGTTCCAACGCTTTGTATTTATTGAATGGTGGCCAGTGCAAAAGAGGAATTTGATGATCAAGCCAAAAAGGGTGACCCTGTTCATCCAGTGCATAGTGGATTCGAGTTTTCCCGAAGTTGGCGAGGCCATGGTCAAGGTGCTGGAGCGCCAGGGGCTTGTTCTTGACTACCCCGCGGACCAGACCTGCTGCGGGCAGCCGGCCTTCAATGCCGGATATCGCGTCGAGGCGGCGCGGCTGGCGCGGCATTATCTGGACGTCTTCGAGGACGCCGAGGCCATTGTCTGCCCCTCGGGTTCGTGCGTGAACATGGTTCGCCACCATTACCGGGAGCTTTTCGCCAGGGATGCGCGGCTGTTGGCCCGGGCCGAAAAAGTGGCCGCCCGAACCTACGAATTCACCGAATTTCTGGTCGACGTGCTCGGCGTGACCGACGTGGGCGCAACCTGGAACGGGGAGGTGACCTATCACGACTCCTGCCATCTCTTGCGCGGGCTTGGGGTGAAGGATCAGCCTCGGGCGTTGCTATCGAAGGTGCGCGGCCTGACTCTCGTCGAGATGGAGCGCTCCGATGAATGTTGCGGGTTCGGGGGCACCTTTTCGGCCAAGTACCCGGAAATTTCGGAAGCCTTGCTCGAAACCAAGCTCGCCAACATCCAGGCCACGGGTGCGGGGACGGTGGTTGGCTGCGACATGGGGTGCCTCATGCACATGCAGGGCATGATCCGCCGTCGCGAACTGCCCGTCAGCGTGCGCCACATTGCCGAAATCCTGGCCGGGGAAGAATGAAATGATGGAACAGAATCCGCTGAAATACAAAGAGCTGGCCGCCAAGGCCGTGCAGGACAGACAGCTGCACAGGGCCCTGGCCAAGATGCGCGACAAGGTCGGCCGCAACGCAGTGAGGCTCTACAGGGAACTCCCTACCGGAGACGGCTCCCGCCAGGCCGCCAAGGACGTGCGGCGCAAGGTCGTGGACAATCTGGACGTGGTGCTTGAAACCCTGGCCTCGCGCATCCGAGCCAGAGGCGGCCATGTCCATCTGGCCGAGACCGGGGCGGACGCCGTGGAATACTGCCTGGCCGTGGCCAAGCGGTTTGCGGTCCGCCGCGTGGTCAAGGGCAAGTCCATGCTCAGCGAGGAGATTTGCCTCAACACCGCCCTGGAGGCCGCGGGCATCGAGACCGTGGAGACGGATCTTGGCGAGTACATCGTGCAGCTCAAAGGGGAGGCCCCCTCGCACATCATCGCGCCGGCCATCCACTACACCCGTGAGCAGGTCGGGGAACTTTTCGCCGAGAAGCTTGGCGAGCCGTACACCAGCGATCCGCCAACCCTGACCGCCATGGCGCGCAAGGCCCTGCGCGAGAAGATGCTGACCGCCGACATGGGCATCTCCGGCGGCAACACCGCCTGCGCCGAAACCGGGCACGTGACCATCGTCTCCAACGAGGGCAACATCCGCATGACCTCGACCATGCCAAGGGTGCACGTCGTGCTGCTCGGCATCGAGAAGGTCGCGGCCACCCTGGAGGACCACGACATCCTGCTGCGCATGCTGACCCGCGCCGCTGCCGGGCAGAAGATTTCGACCTATGTCAGTTACGTGGGCGGGCCGCGCCTTGACGAGGAGCCCGACGGACCCGAGGAATTCCACCTTGTGCTGGTCGACAACGGGCGCAGCCGCATCCTGGCCGACCCGGATTTTCGGGAGGTGCTGCACTGCGTGCGCTGCGGCGGCTGCCTCAACGTCTGCCCCGTGTACATGAGCATCGGCGGCCACAGCTACGGTTCGCCGTACTGCGGGCCCATCGGCGCGGTCTTCACCCCGCTGACCAGGGGCATCAACACCTGCCATCATCTCTGTCAGGGCGAAACCCTGTGCGGGGCCTGCAAGGAGGTCTGTCCCGTGGACAACGATCTGCCGCGCATGCTCTCGCTCTTGCGCTCCAAGCTGGCCGACGGTGACAGGCGCTGGAACGTGAAGCCGCACAGCCGGGTTACGAAGCTGGTTTTCGCTGCATGGTCCGTGGTCATGAGCCACCGGGGCTTTTATAACGCGCTGACCGCACTGGCGAGGGCAGGCCAGATGCTGCTGCCGCGCAGGAACGGGTGGATTCGCCGCCTGCCGGGGCCGCTGGGCGGCTGGACCAGGGGGCGGGATTTTCCGCCGCTGGCCACGAAGAGTTTCGCCCAGCGCTGGGCCCGTCGCAGCACTGCAAGGAGGGGCGAATGAGCCGGATCATCGAACGTGTCAGGCAGGCGCTGGGCGTAAAGGCCGGTGATGGCCGGGACAGGCAGGTTTTTGCCAAGAGCACGGAGTTTCTGGAGTGCGCGGCCATGCAGCCTTCGGCGCACGAGCGGGAAGGGTGGATGGCGTCCATCCGCCGGGAGGCCGCGGCCCTGAACCTGGGTGTGCACGAATGTCCGAATCTGGATGCCTGCGGCGCGGCGGTGGCTGCCCTGGCCCGGCAGCGCAGTCCGGAATGGGGCACGGTGAGGCAGATCATGCGCTGGAGCGATCCCGTTCTTGACGAACTGGGCCTTGAGACGCGTCTGGCCGAGGACATCGCCGTCAAGGCTGTTCCTGTGGCCGAAACCTTCAAAGCGTCCGAACGGCAGGAGTTCCGGCAGGAGGTCGTGGTCTCCTACATCGGCGTGACCACTGCCGACTACCTGCTGGCCGACACCGCCTCCCTGGCGCTTCTGGGCGGCCGGGGCCGGGCGCGGTCAGTCTCCCTGGTGCCGTCCATCCATGTCGCGGTGGTTCCGGCCAGCCGCATCATCGGCTCGTACCGGCAACTGCTCTCCCTGCTGGGCGCCAGGAACCTGCCGTCCAACATCACGGTCATCACCGGGCCGAGCAAGACTGCCGACATCGAGGCCACCCTGGTGCATGGGGCGCACGGGCCGCGCGAGATGCACCTGTTCATCGTCGGTTCCTGACGCAGCGTCGGGACAAACGCCGCGCCACACTTCCGCTCTCCAGGCAATGGGGCGTGGCGCAAGCCGCCTCCCGGCGGTTATCCTTTCGGGGCCAGCCCGTTCAGAAATTCGATGATCTCCTGCCGGGTTTCGTCTCTGAGCATGCCCTTGTAGATGTAAGAGTGGGCGATGACCGTGCGCCCGCCATCGGAAAACCCGTAGCCCAGAATCGACACTTCCCTGCGGTTGACGACCCCTTCCAGGGCGTTGAAGATCACGACGGCGCCGTTGACGTTGACAAGTTCGGACTCAAGCAGCTTGACGTCCTTCATGTTGTGGCGCTGCGCCATTCTTGTTGACATGTCCTCCATGGGCACGGTTTCGTCCAGGATGAGTATCTCGGCATTGCTGAACCTTCTGGCTTCGAAGACGATGGCGGCATCGGAAGCGCTTTTTACGGCCCACAGCCTGCCGTCATAGAAGAAGGCGGCATTGGTCTGGGCGATGTCGACCTTGTTCACAGCGTTTTCCGATTTGAATCTTTTTGCAAGATGCTTATATTCTGCGGGAACCTTGTCCTTTTCGGGCCTTTCCTTGACGCTTGGAGCGCACGATGCGGTGAAGGCGATCAGAAGGGCGAGGATCAGATATCTCATGGTGCGGGACTCCGTTTGCAATGGTACGTTCACGAACTTTTGTTGTCTTGCCAATATCCTGGAAATACACGACAGTCCAATGAACTATTGGATGTTTTGAACCACGGCATGAAGGTCTTTTTGATCCGTGCAGACAGGAGTTGCCGGGCCTGGAACCGGAACCCCGTAGCGGGACAGGCCGGAAAATCAACACGATGACGGTCGGCGCTGCCGACCGGGTACCGAAAAGAGGTAGTCATGAATTCAGACGACAAAGCCGGACGCCAGCCCAGCGGGATGCTGGTTCTTCGCACTCTGGCCATGCCCAGTGACACCAATCCCAGCGGCGACATTTTTGGCGGCTGGATCCTGGCCCAGATGGATGTGGCCGGAGGGCTCATGGCCTCCGAGGTTTCCAAGGGCCGGGCCGTGACCGTCAGCGTGGAAAAAATGAGCTTCGACAAGCCCGTGCGCATGGGCGACACCATCTGCGTGCACGCAGAGCTTCTGCATGTGGGCAATTCGTCCATGGACATCAAGCTCGAGGTCTGGGCCAGGCAGCTGGTCGGCGCTTACGAGGCCCAGCGCCAGCTGGTGACCGAAGGGGTGTTTCGCTACGTTGCCGTGGACGATAATCGCCGTCCGCGCCGGGTGCCCGACAACCCGGATTTCTTCACCCGGTGACTGCCTGGCGGCTCGACCAGGCAGATGACTGATCGGGCCGCTCCTGTCAGGCCTTGCCTGCGCTTCTGATTATCTCATCCATGAGCTTCTTGATGCTGAAGGGCTTGGCCACGTATCCGTCCATACCCTGGTCCAGCAAATTCTCCCGGTCTCCGGTCATGGCATACGCGGTCATCGCGATGACGGGTATCGGTCGTTTTCCAGTGGCCTGTTCCGCGGCGCGGATGCGGCGGGTGGCCTCGGTTCCGTCCATGCCGGGCATCTGGATGTCCATCAGGATGAGATCGAAATCCTGCTGCGCAAAGCGCTCCAGCACCTCGTGCCCGTTCTGGGCGGTGACGACTTCATGGCCGCTTTTGACCAGCAGGTTGCGTACGGCGAACAGGTTGACCTCGTCATCTTCCGCCACGAGAATTTTTTTGGGCTGCGGTATGGGGTCATCCACCTCCACAGCATCCCGGACAGGCAGTTCGAGCGCCTTGTTCAGGGTGACGCAGAAATACATGCTTGTTCCGACCCCGACCTCGCTGGAAATGGCCATATTGCCGCCCATGAGCCCGACCAGGCGTTTGCAGATGGACAGGCCGAGGCCAGCGCCCTGATATTGCCTGGTATAGCCCTGGCTGACCTGGCTGAACGGTTCGAAGAGCTGGGTCAGGGCCTCATCGGGGATGCCGCACCCGGTGTCCGAAATCTCGAAGAAGATCCGAACCTGATCATCGTTCCGGGCCGGCAGGGGGTAGGCTTCCACGCTGACTGTGCCTTGTTGCGTAAACTTGAAGGCGTTGCCGATCAGGTTGGTGAGCACCTGCTGCAGGCGGATGGGGTCGCCGATGGCTTTTTGCGGCAGTGTTTCGTCGAAATGGTATCGCAGCGTAATCCCGGATTGCATGGCGCTGGGCGCGAAGAGGTCGAGGGCTTGCTGCAGTTTCAGACGCAGATCAAAAATCTCCGAGCGAAGCGGCATCTTGCCCGCCTCCACTCTTGAGAGGTCGAGAATGTCCGAGAGCAGGCTGGTCAGGCGCGAGGTCGATTGCACTGCCATGGCGCTGTATTCGAGCTGTTCAGGGTTCAGGGCGGTTGTCTGCATAAGCTGGAGCATGCCCATGATCCCGTTTAGCGGCGTGCGTATCTCGTGACTCATGTTGGCCAGAAATTCGCTTTTGGCCTTGTTCGCGGCTTCGGCGGCCTCCTTGGCCCGCACTACCGCGTACTCCGCATTCTTGCGGTCGGTCACGTCCACGTGCGTGCCCACCATGCGCACGGCGCGCCCTTCTTCGTTCCTTTCCACGACCTGTCCGCGCGCCATGATCCACAGCCATTGCCCGGACTTGGATTTCATGCGGAATTCGATCTCAAAAAACTGCCCACTGGCGACATGGCGGGTGATGTGCTCTTCAACGGCTGCCAGTTCGTCGGGATGGATGAGGTTTCGCCATGACGCGTAGCTCGCCTCGAATTCATCTGGCGTGTAGCCGAGCATGGCGTAGTAGTGGGGGCTGAAATACGCCTTCCCCGTGACGCAATCCCAGTCCCAGAGACCGTCGTTGGTGACCTCAAGGGCCAGGGCAAGACGCTCTTCGCTTTTCTGCAAGGCCTCGTCGGCCAGTTTGCGGGCGGTGATATCCTCGCGCATGAGGATGCCCCCGGAGAAGGTACCATCCTTGAATAACGGGATGGCCTTGATGCTTTGCCAGGCCGAACCACCCGCGGCGAGACGGGGTATGAACAGGCTTGGCAGATTGAGGGACTGGCCCTGAAGGACTTTTTCAAGTTCAGGTCCGAGCCCGGCTGAAACCAGTCCGGGCAGTTCATGCAGGGTGCGGCCCAGAAAAAACTCTTTGTCCAGCCGACCTTTGGCAAAACCGTCGATATGAAACTGGTTCACGAAATTTATTTTGCCTTCCCGGTCGAAAGTCATGATCGATAGCGGGAGATTGTCCACCAGTGACTGGTACAGGTTTCTGCTCTCGATAAGCACCTCTTCGGCGTGTTTGCGCTCCGTCAGGTCGATACCGAGGCTGGTCACGTCGCTGGGCAGGCCCGTGGAATCCAGAGTCAACGCGTTGGCCCAGCCAACGATGTGGCGGGCGCCGTGCCTGTCGACAATCTCATTTTCGTGCGTGGAGTACGCCAGGTCATGCCCGCTGGACATGGCGGAAACGAAAAAGTGCCGGATTGATTCGCGGTGTTCGGCGGGAATGAACATGTCAAACCAATCCTGGCCCAGCACCTCCTCCTTTTTCCAGCCGGTAAGATCCAGGAAATATTCATTGGCAAAGATGATCCGTCCTTTGGGATCAAGTGCTATGCCGATCTGTGGGGTGTGAATCAGAATATTCTTCCATTTTTCTTCCGAGCGGGCCAGTGCTTCCCGTTCCTGGGCAAGCTGCAGGAAAAGGGTGTGATAGGGCTTTTTGAGCCCGAAACGGACCAGGGCCAGGTAGATCAGGAAAAAGGAGATGATCTTCAGAATGTGCCCGATGACATTGGGCAGGGCGTAAACGCTTACGTAAAGGGTGAATGCCAGCTCCGCCATGATCGTCACCGCCATGGAGGCGAGCAGCAGCCGGTAGATGCCGGGTTCGAGCCGGTCACGCCGCAGTGTCAGGTTGATCATGGCTGCGGCCAGCACTGCGCAGACGGCGTATTCGGCCATGACCTTGAAGGTGGTCAGCCCCAGCCCTTCTACATGGCAGATCGGGAATACCCGCCAGAAGAATATGCTCAGAAACAGGGCGGTCGTGACGGCCGAGAGGCTCATGATCATGGTCCAGAGCGGGACGCTTCGACCCAGAAGAAAGGTGTAGCCGAGCAGACAGGCCGCCTCGAGCCCTCGTGCCGCGATCCACAGTTGCGTTGCCAGGTTCGCGTCCTGAGCTGAGGAGAAAATATTCATGCCCTTGTAGGCGAGGGTGTGGGTCAGATCAATGAGGGCGATGAATAAATAGGCGATTCCAAGGAAAAGCAGGGCGTCGTTGCGCAGGAAGGCGCGAGTGTTCCAGACCAGCAGAAAGACGCACAGGCCCACGGACACGGCGAAGATTTCGGCCAGGGTGTGAAAGAGAAGGAAGTTGTGCCGGCTGATGAGGAAAAAGACGGCCAGCAGGGAGATCCATAAGGTCACGTGGAGCAGGGTTCGCGAAGAGTCGCGGGAGTCGTCGGCAAGCATCAGGGCTCCGTTCAGTGTATTTCTCAGGTATTCTGATCACCACAATCCACAATACACGGCGTCATGCCGGTCAAGTATTTGTCTTCATACCAACAAACTGCCGGGCAGGCCACCCTTAAAGCATTTTAGTCGTTCATTTGGCTGGGATGAAACCTGGCTGGCCGAAATGACACGAGTCTTTGGATGCGCTATGGCATGCGTAAAAGACTATCCGGGAGGCAGGCACCATGAATTCCGAAGAATTATTCGAGCGCATTTGCCGGGCCATGGCCGAGTCGGCATTTTATCCGCACCCCGCGCCGGGCGTCGAGCGACGGGAGACGCATATTTCCGTCGTGTTTCTGGCCGGGGACTGGGTCTACAAACTCAAGAAACACAAGGATCTGGGATTTCTTGATTTTCGGGACCAGGAACGCCGCCTTCATTTCTGCCTGCAGGAGGTGAAGTTAAACAAACGCTTGAGCTTTAACGTCTACCACGAGGTGGTCGGCATTCACGAAGACGAGACGGGCGCACCGGCTCTGGGGCCGGTGGAAGGAGCTATCGAGTATGCCGTGAAGATGACGCGACTGCCCGACGAGGCGAACTTTGAAACCATGCTCCGCAAAGGTGTCGTGACGCAGGAGCATATCACGCGGCTCGGCGAGACCCTGGCGGACTTTCACGGCAGCGCCGAGCGGGGGGACGGCATCGACGCCTTTGGTGACCCGGAGCATGTGCGCTTCAACATGGAGGAGAATTTCGCGCAGATCCTCCCCTTTGCACACCGATTTTTGGATATGCGCAAATGGGAGTTCATCCGCCAGGTCTGTCGCTCTTTTCTGAACAATCACGGGGAGCTTTTCATGCACCGGGTGCGGGAAGGCAGGATCAGGGACGGGCACGGGGATCTGCGGGCCGAGCACGTCTATTTTCACGGTGGTGTACAGGTCATCGACTGCATCGAGTTCAACGAACGTTTCAGATACGGCGACTGCGCCCTCGATCTGGCCTTTCTGGTCATGGACCTGGACCGTCTGGGCTTTGATGAGATCTGCCGTCGGTTGCTGCGGGTTTACGTTTCGGCGGCCGGCGATCCGGAAGTGTACGCCTTGATGGATTTCTATGCAGCCTATCGCGCCTTTGTGCGGCTCAAGATCGCCTGTTTTTCCCTTGAACACGCCAAGGACCAGGCGGCCGTTGCCGGGGAAATCCGCGATTATCTGGATCAGGCCTACCTTTATGCCGTGTCATTCGGCAGGCCGGTGCTGTGGGTCTTTTGCGGCCTGCCCGCCTCGGGGAAATCGACCGTGGCGCGCAGGGTGACACAGGCGCTGCAGATGACCCATCTTGCATCCGACACTGTCAGAAAGGAGGGCCAAGATTTTCCAGATGATGGGGTGGTGGCGTTCAATACCGGTGCATACCGGCCCGTGCTGCGCGGCCGCGTGTATGCCAAACTTCTCAATCTGGCTCAGGAGGAGCTGCGCAAGGGGCGCTCCGTGGTTCTGGACGCCACGTTTTCCAGTGCCCAATGGCGCGAGTCCGCCATGCAGCTGGCCTCGGATCAGAACGCGGGGCTGATTTTCGTGCACTGCGTCTGCTCGCCCCAGACCATCAAGGCCCGCCTTGCGAATCGGGAAGCCAGTTCCGGGGAGTCCGACGCGCGGCTGATCCATTTGGATGACATGATCAGAAATTTCGAACCGTTCGATGAGGCGGCGGACACGTACCTGGCTGTCTCTACGGAGCAGAGTGAGGACGATTCACTGTACGACGCACTGTCGCGCGGCTGGGCCTTGCGACAGGTTCACGCTCGGGACTTGATCAGAGGGCTGGGCGCACCCCGGCATCATGGAAAGTGAAGAGCCTTAAAAACCTTGGCAGGATGGGCTTTTTCGTCACGGCTCCTGCCGTCCGGTCGAAAGGGCGCATCAAGGCAGTTCGTAAGGGGCCTTTTTTGCAGGGTGATGCTACGCGGCCTTGGGCGCGGGAGGGCGCTGCAGGCTGATGCGGCCGATCTGTCCGGCGCGCAGCTCGTTCAGGAGAATGCCCGCCGCCTTGGTCACGTCCACCTCGCCGCCCTTGATCAGGCAGCCGCGTTTTTTGCCGAGCGCTTCCAGCAGTTCGACCCCGTCCTGCGGGAGATCGCCAAGCTTGTAACGGTCCCTCAGCAGGCCTGGATATTCGCGCAACAGATATTCGCCGACCTTGGCCGCGACCTCGGCGTTGTCCATGGCCGTCTCCCGCACCGCGCCGCTGCCGGCCAGCATGTACGAGGCCGTGGCGCTCTCGATCTTGGGCCAGAGCACGCCGGGGGTGTCGTACAGGGTCAGCTCGTCGCCGATATGGACCCGCTTCTGCTTGGTGGTGATGGCGGCCTGATTGGCGGCACGGGCGACCTTGCGACCGACCAGGGTGTTCATGAGCGTGGACTTGCCCACGTTGGGGATGCCGACGATGAGGCAGTTCACGGGCTGCATGAGGAAATTGCGCGGCGGGACCATGCCCGGCAGGGCGGACAGGATGCGTTTGGCGTCCTTGGGGCTGGTGGCGCTTATCTCCATGGGCACGGTGCCGCACTCGCGGTAGAAATCCATCCAGGCAACAGTCACGGCCGGATCGGCCAGATCGCTCTTGTTCAGGACCTTGAGGCACGGCCTTGCGCCGCGCAGCTCGCGCAGCAGCGGATTTTCACTGTAGCCCGGCAGCCGTGCGTCGAGCACTTCGATAACCACGTCGACCTTGGCCATGACTACGGCAATCTGCTTTCTGGCCCGGTGCATGTGGCCGGGGAACCATTGTATGGACATCAGTTTTCCTTGTTTTCCGGCAAAAGGCCTTCCTGGCGCAGGAGGGCGTGCGGGTCGGGTTCCCGGCCGCGGAAGAGGCGAAATATTTCCATGGGGTGACGGCTGCCGCCCAGGGCCAGGACCGTGTCCCGGAAGCGCTGTCCCGTCTTTCGCCTGCAAGCCGGATCTTCGAGCCCGGCCTCCTCGAAGGCCCCGAAGGCGTCGGCGCTCAGCACTTCGGCCCATTTGTAGCTGTAGTACCCGGCTGCGTAGCCACCGGCGAAGATATGCGAGAACGAGCACAGGAAGCGGTCCTCGGGCAGCGGCGGCAGGGGCAGGATCTCGCGGGCGATGCGCTGGGCCGTTTCGGTGGGGTCGAGCCCGTCCGGGTCGGCCGTGTGCAGGGCGAGGTCGGTCAGGGCGAAACAGACCTGGCGCAGGGCGTTGGACCCGGCGCGGAAGGTGCGGGCTTCAAGCAGCTTGCGCAGGAGGCCGTCGTCCATGGGTTCGCCGGTCTGGTAGTGGCGGGCCAGGCCGGACAGGGTCCCGGGGTGATAGCACCAGTTTTCCATAAACTGGCTCGCAAGCTCCACCGCGTCCCACTCGACGTTGGAGATCCCGGCCACGAAGCCGTGATCCACCGTGGTCAGCATGTGCTGCAGGGCATGGCCGAACTCGTGGAAGAGCGTGGTCACCTCCTGAAAGCTCATCAGGGACGGGGCGTCGTCCATGGCCGGGCGCTGATTGCAGTTCACGTAGGCCACGGGCAGGCGCACGGGTCGGCCGGACGGGGCGCAGACCGTGCTGCGGCCGCAGAGTTCGTCCATCCACGCGCCGCCGCGTTTTTCCTCGGGCCGGGCATAGGGGTCGAGGTAGAGGCCGGCGATCTCAACGCCTTCGCGGTTTTTGACCGTGCAGTAGCTCACGTCCGGATGCCAGACCGGCACTCCCGGCCGGGTTTCGATGCGGACCTCGAAGAGATCCTCGACGAGGTCAAAAAGGCCCTTCAGGATGGCGGGCAGCGGGAAATAGGGGCGGATCAGTTCGTCGCGCAGGCCGAAGCGCTGCTCCCTCAGGCGTTCGGCCCAGTACATCACGTCCCAGGGGGCGATGTCCTCGGCCTGGCCGTGGGTCCGGGCCAGGTCGCCCAGGTCGATGAGATCGTTCAGGGCCGGGTCCGTGGCCGCGTCCTGGATGGTGCGCAGGAGGCCTTCGATGCCGTCCACGCCAGGGGCCATCTTGCGCTCCAGGCTGACGGCGGCGAAATTCTCGTAGCCGAGCAGGGCGGCCAGCTCCCGGCGCAGTTCGAGGATGCTGCGGATGAGCGGCAGATTGTCGCGCTCCCCGCTTGCGGCGCGGGTGATGTAGGCCCGGTAGACCTCCTCGCGCAGGTCGCGCCGGGAGGCGTGCTGCATGAAGGACAGGAACGAGGGCAGATCCAGGGTGACGCACCAGGGGCCGCCCTCCGCCGTGGCCTCGGCCTGTCCGCGCGTGCGGGCCATGTTCGCGGCCAGGCGCAGGGAGTCCTCGGGCAGGCCGGCGACCTGGTCTTTTTCGGTCAGGGTCAGGGCGTAGGCCTGGGTCGCGTCCAGGACATTGTTGGTGAAGCGGGTGGAAAGTTCGGCCAGTTGCTGGCTCATGGCGTTGAAGCGCTCCCGCTTTTCGGGCGAGAGCCCGACGCCCTGCAGGGTCGCGTCGCGGATCAGCAGGGTTATGGTGCGCCTCAGGGCATGGCTTGAAGATTCAAACTGCGGGCTCTCCCGCAGGGCGATGAGGGCGTCGTAGACCGGGCGGCTCTGACCCAGGCGGTTGTAGAATTCCACGACCAGGGGCTGGCTCTGTGCATAAACCTTACGCATGGCCGGGGAGTTTTTGACGTTGTGCAGGTGCGTGGCCAGTCCCCAGGCGCGGGACACGCGGTCGGTCAGGCGTTCCAGGGGGGCCAGCAGCCCATGCCAGGTGCGGGGTGCGGCCTGTTCCAGGGCCAAAAGCTCGGCGCTGCTCTGGGCGATGACTTCCTGCATGGCGACCGCGACGTGTTCGGCGCCAATGGAGGGAAAATCAGGGTACAGTTCCCAGTTCAGCAGGGGATTGGTCTCGTGCATGGCAGTCCTTGGCGTTGTTTTCGTTTTCGAGGCTGTTTACAGAAATCGGGGGGAGTGGACAAGAAGGACGCTCAGTCGGGGTTTGGCCCAGACAAGCAAAAGACCCGGAACCCCGGGCCTTGCCGGCTGCTCAAAAAAATCAAAATCAAAATTCGCAGGCCGTTCAAAAATGGTGAGATGCAAGGACGTGAAAAAATCCAGGGCGCGCAGTGTATTGGACAGATGCGCGGTCTGGATTTTTTCACTGACGCAGCAGATTGCCGTTTTTGGGCGGCCTGCTAGTTCTGGGTGTTGAGTTCTGTCTGGACCTGCTGGATCAGCTCTTTGGCCTTCATCAGCTTTTCCTGCTGTTCCGGGGACTGGAGCTGTGTGGACATGTAGGAGGTCTTCTGGGTCATCTCCTGCAGGATGGAGCTCATCAGCGCGGCGCGGGTCTTGGCGGGCAGGGTTTCAAGCTCCGCCACCTTGGACTCCATGGTCCCGACCTTGGTGTCCAGGCTGGACACGGTGGTCTTTATGACCGCGAGGTCCTGCACCTGCAGGGTCAGCTGCTTGATGTTCTGATTGAGGTTGAAATAGAAGCCCAGCAGCAGAATGACCGCCGCCAGGGAGGCGAACAGGGCCATCTTGCTCAGGTCGCGGCGCGGAGGCGTGGCCGAGGTTGCAGGCATGTCGGCCGCATCGGTACCCTCGGGCGCTGCCTGCGCGACCTCGGGTTCTTCGGTCCGGGGCAGGGAGTTTGCGTGCAGGGCCGCTTCGACCTCATCGTGAGTGAGTGCTTTTTCGCGGGTCAGGCTTTTGGCCAGATCCGCGTACTCCGTGAACAAAACCGCTTTCGGCTTTTTTTCCCTGACGACTTCGGTCAGCTCGACCTTTTTGACCTTTTTGCGAGCCGGTTCCTTTCTGGTGGCCTTGCTGTCCAGTTGAACGACTTTCTTGGCTGCGCCCATACGATCCTCCATGACTCAAAAAAAATAATCCTACAAAAAAAATGTCCCAAAGACCAGCATGGACTTAGGCCGTAAGCGACCTGATCCCCACGGACTGGCGGATGCGGTCCAGGAAGGGGCGGCTGTAGGCGCGAGCCTTTTCAGCGCCTTCCTTGAGTACCTTCTCGATGTATTCGGGGTTCTGCATCAACTCGGCATACTTTTCGCGCGGCTCGGCAAGCTGGGCATTGACGACCTCGAACAGCTCCTGCTTGACGTAGCCCCAGCCGATGCCCGCGGCAAACTTGGCGCGCATCTGGGCGATCTGCTCGGGCGTCGCGAAGGCGCGGTACATCTCGAACAGGGCGCATCCTTCGGTCTCCTTGGGCTCTTCCGGGGCCTGGGAGTTGGTGGTGATCTTCATGATCAGCTTGCGCAGGTTTTTTTCCGGCGCGAAGAGCGGGATATAATTGTTGTAGCTCTTGCTCATCTTGCGGCCGTCAAGACCGGTCAGCACGGCCGTGGACTCGTCCACGCGGGCCTCGGGCATGACGAAGTGCTCGCCGAAGTGGTGGTTGAAGCGCTGCGCGATGTCGCGGGTCATCTCCAGATGCTGGGTCTGGTCCTTGCCCACGGGCACGATGTTGGCGTTGAACATGAGGATGTCGGCGGCCATGAGGATGGGGTAGGAGTAGAGCCCCATGGTGATGCCCTTGTCCGGGTCAGGGCTGCCGTTGTCCTCGTTCTCCTGCACCGAGGCCTTGTAGGCATGGGCGCGGTTCATGAGGCCCTTGGCCGTCATGCAGGTCAGGATCCAGGTCAGCTCCGGGATTTCAGGAATGTCGGACTGGCAGTAGAACGTGCTCTTGTTCGTATCCAGACCCAGGGCCAGCCAGGTGGCGGCCACTTCCAGGCGTGACTGATGGATACGGGCCGGATCGTGGCATTTGATCAGGGAGTGAAAATCGGCCAGAAAATAGTAGGAGTTGACGTTTTCATCGCGGCTGGCCTCGATGGCCGGGCGGATGGCGCCGACGTAATTGCCGAGGTGCGGCGTTCCGGAGGTGGTGATTCCGGTCAGGACGGTCATTTTCTTCATTTCAGGACCTTAAAGCATGGGTTTGATGATCATGTTTTGCACAAAGGCCGATACAGGGGACAGGATCATGCCAAGGCCTCCTGTAAAGGCCAGCAGAAGCAGGATGATGAAGCCGTAGCGCTCAAGCTGCATGAAGCGCGCGGCCATGTGGCCGGGCAGCAGGCAGGCCAGGATTTTGCTGCCGTCCAGCGGTGGGATGGGCAGCAGGTTGAAGGTGCCGAGGATGGCGTTGATGAACACCCCGGCCGCGGCGATGTTGATCATGGGCCGCAGGATGTACCCGTATTCGGCGGCACCGGGGTTCTGGGACGCGATGATGATGACCTTGAGCAGGATGGCAAAGAAGACCATCACCGCGAAGTTGGCCATGGGCCCGGCCAGGGACACGTAGAGTATGCCGCGCCGGTAGTCCTTGTAATAGGCCGGGTTGATGGGCACGGGCTTGGCCCAGCCGATGAGCTGGGTCAGCACCAGGACCAGGGTGCCCATGGGGTCGAGATGTTTCAGGGGGTTCAGGGTCAGTCTGCCGGCATTTTTGGCCGTGGGATCGCCCATCAAATAGGACACGTAGCCGTGCGCGAATTCATGGCAGGTGATGCCAAGAAAGAAGGGCAGGGCGATTATGGAAAAGTGGTGGAGGGTCTGGGTTATGTCGAACATCGGCTGGGGCTATCATCAAGCGTCCCGGCGGGCAACTTCTTTCAGCCCCAGCGGGTGTAGAGGTCGTGGGGTAATCCGAGCTGCTCCATGATGCGGCCCGCGAACTGGGCCACCAACTGGTCGATGGTGCCTGGCCGATGGTAGAATCCGGGACAGGGCGGCATGATCACGGCCCCGGCCCGATGGGCGCGCAGCATGTTCCCGAGATGAATCTCGCTCAGCGGCGTCTCGCGCGGCACGAGGATCAGCGGGCGGCGCTCCTTGAGGGTCACGTCGGCGGCGCGGTGCAGCAGATTGGTGCCGACCCCGCTCGCGATGGCGGCAAGGCTGGCCATGGAGCACGGGCAGACGATCATGCCCGCGTGCTCCCACGAGCCACTGGCCGGAGGGGCCGCGATGTTCGCGGGCTCGTGCAGGAAATGAAAGCAGGACAATAGTTCCTGCGGATCCTGGTCCAGTTCGTGTCGAAAGACTTCGCGCGCCCCGTCGGAGATGATCCCATGCAACTCCAGCCCCGGAACCTGGCTCAGGGAACGGGCGAGCCGGCAGGCGTACGCCATGCCGCTGGCTCCGGATATGGCCAGAATGATGCGCTTTGAAATGCTCATGGATCACCTCTAAAATTTCAGTGTGGCTCATCCGGCTATATCAGACGCGAATGCTTGACAAGCGCTGGTCGTCTGCATAGACAGTCTTTCCCCGTGCGCAATTAGCTCAGTTGGATAGAGCGTTAGCCTCCGGAGCTAAAGGCCGCAAGTTCGATTCTTGCATTGCGCACCAAAAGAAATCAAGGGCTTATCGGATACTCGCCGATAAGCCCTTTTTCTTTCCCAACGCTATTCCCAGCACGCAAATCCGCTCCCCGCACGGCTTAGGGAGAATTCTCCTGCCGGCCAGGTCAGTCGTACTCTGCTCCCTGATCAATTTCGTTTGAAGGTGTCCAGGATAGCAGAGCTTCCACCTAAAGGTTTGTGCAAATTTTCGGGGCCACTTCTAACCGCGAAAGGCGCGAAAAACGCGAAAGTTTGTGTTGGCTATTCTGAGGATTTTGGCTTTGGGATAGTCGTCGAGATTGAAGGGCAGGTCGACCCGGTACACATCAAAAACCGCCCCTTGAATGGCGCGACACTCCTCCGGAAATAGATCCTTTTCGCGCTTTTCGCGGTTCATTAAAAATTTCAAGTAACTTTTAAAGAGTTAATCCTCCCAGTATTCCACACGATTTCTTCCTGAATTCTTAGCCTTGTACAATGCCGCGTCGGCGCGTGCGAGGATTTCCGAGAGATCCTGCTCTCCATGGCGTTTTTCCGTCAGCCCAATGCTGACCGTCAGGCGAACGCGATCCTTGTTCTGCGTAAAAAGTTGAATGTCTTGCACAAGGCTGCGGAGTCTTTCCGCCACGCCATACGCCCTTTGCTGGTCCGTTTCCACAAGCAGAATGGCGAATTCCTCGCCTCCCATTCGTCCGAGAAGGTCGGAATTGCGGAGCTCGGTGCCGCATGTCTGGGCAACTGCCTGGATGGCGAGGTCTCCGGTGGCGTGCCCGAAGCTGTCGTTGACTTTTTTGAAATGGTCGATGTCGAGCATGAGCAGGCAGATGGCGCAGCCGTGTCGTGTGCAGCGATCGATTTCTTTCTGTGCCAGGGAGATGAAGTGTCTGCGATTGGCGATCCCGGTCAGGCTGTCGGTCGTGGCCTGGCGTTCAAGTTCGAGGCGCAGGGCGCGGCGATCCGAGATGTCCCGGGTCACGCCGTGCAGTTCCACGGCACCGGTTTTTTCATTTCGAACGTAGCGCACAATGGCTTCTGTCCAAATTGGAGAGCCGTTCTTGTGAATCTGTTCAACTTCGGACGTGAAGTACATGGTCTCGTCAATTTTACCCGCAAGAAATTCCTGCCGATTGTCCCGAATTGTCTGCTTGAGAGCTATGGCTTCCCTCGGTGTCAGGGCCGCGTCGAGGGGGTGCGCCATGATCTCTTCGGGCGTAAATCCCCGCAGACGCTCAACGGACGGGCTGACATAAGTGAACAGCAGCGTCTGCGTGTCGAGGGTCCACACGACGTCCTTCATGGTCTCGGTCAGCTTGCGATAGTGGGCCTCTCTTTCGGCCAGGGCTGCCTGGGCTCGTTTGCGTTCCTCTATTTCAAGCTCAAGGCCGGCGTTGATCCGGGCCAAGTCCTCCCTGCTCTCGCGAATGGTGCGTTGCGATTCTTCCAGCTGCGAGGTCATGGCGTTGAAAGCTTTGGAAAAATCCCCCAGGAAATCGAGACGCTGGCTGAAGTCTCCGTCCGCGATCATCTGGGTCTGCCATGTCATGTGCTTGAGGTTGGCTTGGAGTGTCTTCAGGGCTCCGGCCGTGTACCCCTTGATGCCGGCATTCGTGGACAGGTCGCCGCCGGCGATGGCCGCGATGAAGTGGCGCAACTCCAGAAGTTCGTGATAAAGACGGCTGACTTTATGCTCTCCGGCGAGTTCTGCGGGCAAGTCGGGCGGGATCTTGGCCCTCAGGATATCGCCAAGCAGGGCGCAGGTCGAATCGAGATCGGGGCTCGGCACTACGCTTCCTCCACCTGAGCGGTGAAGCGGCAGGTTCTGTCGCCGGTGCACCAGCAATCAACTTCCTTGACCTTGAATTTTTTGCCGGTGAAACTTTCCATGAGTCCGCTGATGAACCCCTCGTCATAGACGCACACCTCGTAGTCCAGTTCCGGGAGGCCGGAACAATCAAGGTCCTCGGAAATCGTGATAATGAAGGAACCTTTTTCCAGATCGGCCTGCTCAACGCGCATGATACCGATTCCCAGTTCGCGGAGAACTTCCTGCAAAGTGCGCACAAACTCGTTCATGTCGTTTATGTTTGCACAGAATTTTTTGTAAAATTCATTGCCTGCGAGCTTTCCAGCTTCATAAAAAAGAGCATCAGCCTGGTCTGCTCCATAATGCGTTTCAAGAACGTCTCGGAAAGCAAATTGCATAAGGCGGTATACTTCTATCCTCGTGGTCGGCCCTAAATTTGGCCTTCCGAGTTCTATGTCGCCAATGAGATCCCATGAAAATTTGTACTTGCGCTTAGACATGTTTCACCTGAGAATTTTAATGTAGTATTTCAGAATATGTATTTCATAGAGTAAATACACTATTAGTCTATAATAGATTTTCTGTTGTTTGTAGTCAAGGTAATCCGTCGCCGAATTTCGGTTCTGTTTTTACCGAATATGCCTGAAATACTTGCCTTCGGTAGAAGTTTTTCGGAGGATTTGGATATGCAGTTATTTCTTGAAAGGCAGCCGATGGCATTCGATCTGATCATCTCAAAAAATGAAGTTGGGTTGAAATCGTTTTTCCCGTGGCCCCGCGCAGAGTCAGCCCTCCATTCTTCAGGTCCACGCCTGATCACATGACATTGAGAAGGGCGGTCCGCCTGATCCTTCAAACGACGGGGTCGAGTGTGACCTCGCCCCGGAATCCGTCCACCAGCACTGTCTGACCGTCTCTGATGCGCAGCGTTGCTTCGTCTATCCCCGTGACGCACGGGATGCCGTATTCGCGTGCGATGATGGCGCCGTGAACAAGCATGCCGCCACGGCGCTCGACGATGCCGGCGGCCAAAGGTGCCACGAAGGTCATGTTCGGGTCCAACGCGTCGCAGACGAGAATTTCCCCGGATTTGAACGAGAAAAGATCCTCCGGAGCAATCACGACCCGCGCCTTGCCCCGGACCAGTCCAGCGGCCGCAGCCCGCCCCTTGAGAAGGCCGCCCTGCGCATATGTTTCCGTGGATTCGGCCCAGGCGTTGCCCTTGGGCAGGCTGGCTCGGCCTTCCCGGACGGCGTCGTCCATTGGCAGGCCCAGTTCCTGGGCGCGAGCGAGGGCTTCGTCATGGCGGGCTTGGATTTTCCCGAGATAGATATTGTCGTCGTCGCGAAGTCGATAGCTGGTCCGGGCCAGGTTGAGAACGGCCGTCCCGAAATCGCGTTTGCCCGGAGGCAGGGCGGACATGAAACGCGCTTCGAGGTCTGCGGCCCGCTGCATGACGCGATGTCGGGGCTCATGCCGAGACAACTCCAGAGAAAGTCGTACGATGCCCTGGGGGCCATCCTCGCACCAGGATGTGCCGCAGGACAGGTCCCCGAAATTCATGATGAACTCTTCGAGCTTTTCGCTGAAAGGCCCTTCTGGGGGTATGGTGCCGTTTTCGAGTCCGGCGGTCAGGACCGGGTCGGCCCGGATCATGGCTCCGAGTTCGGCCAGCAGGTCATTGCGTCTGACCGTCAGCAGATCCTCTCCGGTCAGCAGTGCGGTGAATTCAAAGGGGTCTTCAGGCGCGACGGTGTCGTTGTAGAGCATGCCGAACTGCCGGACTGCGTGGGCAAAGGGGATGAGCTCGCGCCAATACGTGTCGCGCCAGCTTGCCAATGTCTCCTTGCGCAGACGTACCTCGGCTTCGAGTTCTGCCGGTCCCATGGCCAAAAGGTTCATACTCTTCATGCGCTCGCTGTCTCTCAGCATGCCAGGCAAAATCTGCTCTTCGATTCTGTCGCGAAGTTTGAGCAGGTTGTCGTGACTGCGCGTCAGGCTCAGGTACCAGGGCCGTTTGTCCTCCTCGTTCCAGCCTGTCGCGTTGGCTGTTCTGGCGAGGGTGGTCACGGGACGCGCCTGCAGGATGACCGGGCCTGTTTCCGTAAGAGTCCATTCAATATCCTGCGGACATCCGAACAACTTTTCCACGCGCAGTCCGAGCTCAAGAATTTCAAAGGCCTGCTTCGCGTCGAGGAGCGGTTCGAGCGGATTGGTTTGTGAGACCACGGCTATCGGTGATCGGGACATGACAATGCGCTCGGTTCCGGCCTGGTCCTCAACTACCACTCTGGCCAAGCCTTGTGCGGCTTCGATGACGGCGGTGTTTTCGTCTACGGGGCTAACTGTGAACAGTACTCCTGAGACCCGTCCGTAGATCATCGGCTGGATGAGAACGCCCATGTCGGATGTGCCGGCTTCCATACCCATCTCGCGGCGGTACAGGATGGCCCTGTCTGTCCACAGCGAAGCCCAGACTGCGCGGATTGCCCGCAAAAGTTCCTCGGGGGTGTTCACGTCCAGGACCGAGTCATGCATGCCCGCGTGGGAGAATCCCGAATCTTCTTCGGCGGTACAGGAGCGAACGGCCAGCGGAACAGCCGACAGGACAGCGTCGGCTGTTTCGAGAATCGAGCATGCCAGATCTTCGGGGAGAGGGTGGCGCAAGAAGGCGTTGCGAAGTTCCAATGATACGTCCCATATTTCCTCCCACCGAATACCGTCGCGCAGGATTTTCGGAAGCGATTCGATGCGCTGCGTGAGGCCCGCGTGTTGAACGAAGGCACTGTAAGCCGCCGGTGGTAAGAACAGGGTCCTGGGCACGATGAAGCCGTGCGTGAAGAGGATTCCAAGGTTGGCGGCCTTGGCCCCGATAACGGGCGCCTGCCCAGAGGGCTGGGGAGCGGTGACAAGAATGGGTTTGATGTTCATGTCATTTTACTGGCTGTTTTGCAGGACAAGGGCAAGGCTTTCGCGCACGCCCATGTGCCGGATGCGGCCGAAAATGTCCCTGCACTGCTCTGTGTCCAGTCCATTTATGATCTGCAGGACCATGGCTTCGGCGTCCATATGCGGATGGGCATAGACGGAATCGAATGTCTCGTCCTTTTCCATGAGCCGATTGTAGACCATTGCCCGGGCGGCGAGGAGGGTTTCCTGGGCAATGTTTTCGGGTGCGCGAACAAGATAGCGGAAGGTCAGCAGATCGCCGGGAGGGATGAGCCGCCGTACACCGTATCGCTCTTTGCAAACTTCTTCCATGAGATGAACAGTCTTGATCCGCCCATGCCCCAGCATCTTGATGAGCAGGCCGATCATGGTGTGGTGAATGGCGCCGCATTCGACGTAGACGGACGAACTCCGTGTGACTTTGGCAATGGCTTCGGCGCGGTCCTGATCCATGTCCCTGATTTTTTCGGCATCGGCTCTGGCGAATTCGATCACTGCGGATAGAATTCCTTTGAAGTCCTTTTTGCCCGCAGCGGTATAGAATGCGAGGAGTTTCCGGCTCCACTCGTGTTCCCGGGAATAGACTTTCCAGGCTTTTCCGCCGCGAGGGATCTGGGCCGGAGTGTTTCCGGCCACAAAAAATTCGTGGACGCCAACCAGCTCATCCATCCAGGGATGAATCTGGAGCACGCTCACGCCATGGGAGTGAAGGGTTTGCAGGGTACAACATTGCTGCCGGGCATACTCCGGAAATTCAAATTCCGTGAGCATCAGATAGTCCTCGATGGCCAGTCTGCCCTGAAGCATTTCCTCAAACCCTGGCGTCAGGGGCTCCTCGAGAATTATAACTTCATGCCCTGCCATGGCGCGCGCGGCGAATGGGGCGGTTTCCGGTCTGAAGACGGTGAAGCCGAGGGTTACTTGCGTATTCAGGATCGTTGTCATTCAAGCAATTTTTGTGGCCACGGTTTCATTCTTCCAGATCAGGCTCGGGCGCGGGTATTTTCCGTCGAGCTCGTGGGCCCGCAGGAAGTCGCGGTAGGCTTCGGTCATGCTCTTCATCTTCATAAGCGTTGTCGCACGCTGATAATGGTAGTCCGCGACTCCCGGCACCAGCTCGATGAGCTGGGTCAAGTCCTTGCGCGCCTGGGCGTAGAGTTTCAGACGCAGGCAAAGTTGTGCGCGGGCGGAGAGGGCCTTGCGATGATCGGGGGCGATGGTCACGGCCAGAGTGAACCTGACCAGTGCTTCCTGGAGCCGATTGGCCTTGACCAAGGCTTCGCCCAAGGCGAAATGGATGTCGGGCGAATTCGGTGCCAGGGTGGCGGCCTTGGAATATGATGCTATGGCGCCGGACAGATTGCTCTGCTGCTCAAGTTTGCGGCCACCCTCCAAGTGCTGTTTTGCTTCAAGTGAAGAAATTCGTACATCGCCTGGCGTGCCGGAAAGTTCCCTGGCCCCGGTCAGTCCTTGAACAGGGAGAATGCAAAAGAGGATGGCGAACAAGATTGAATGTATTGAAAATGTGTAGCTCTTCATTATGCCTCCCTGCAAAAATGCTTACTTAGTAAGTACCAATGAGTAAATATATATAGTGACATTGTGAAATTTTATATTCGCATACATATTTACTATATCGGCAGCATGTGTGGATAATTTACGCATAATACAGGTATTTTTTTAAGAAATATGAAAAATTCTGTAATTATTTGAAATAAAAATAGATTTTCATACTGCACGAGAGTCACAATACCTTTCTTATACTTACAAGTAATTATCCTATTTTTTAAAAAAGTAAATATAAGTAAGTATTAATTTTCAAGTTACGTTGATAAAACCCGTAATTCTTTAGGATATGTAGGTAGTATTTCTGGAATACTCGTTTCGAAGCGGTGCTGCGAACAGCTCTCGGCGTCTGGCGGGTGGGTCTCATTGGTGACAGCGTTGCAATGAATTGTGAAAGAGTCCGCATGTCATTCCTGCAGGCATGTGCCCGGCATGGGTAGGAGGGGCATGTCGGGCAACGGCGCGAATGTCGGGTACGAGTGGGAGATCCTTTCTTTTCAGATAGTTAAAACTGCATGGATCCACTTCTTCAAGAGGTTGGTGACGTATTGCATTAACGTCGTTGATGGTTTTTCAAAGATTTGGACTCACGCGGTACAGGAAGGCTTTCGGGTGGTTTTTAGCTGTGCTCAACGTATCCGTTCAGGGAATTCGTGACGACGGTCAGGGCACGGGATTTTGTCGTTTTGGAGCCGATCATGGGCGGGAGAAGTAAAGTAATGTGTATTTTTATTCAGTGAAATCGGTAGGTATTGTCTTAAAATTCGGGTAGAAGTATTTATTTCGCTCGCTCTATTTTTTGATAATGTCCCTGTTCAAAACCAACTTGCAGGATGTGTCATGAGAGCAAAAGAGAATCCATGGAGCGAAGTGCCGGAGACGCTTGCCGATGAACCTTCTTTCAATTCCGTTCAGGCAGGAAGCGACAGCCTCACCGACGCGGAACAGATCAGGCACGACCTTTTTGAAAAGGCGGTGCAAAAGGCGCTCAGAAATCGGACCGGAAGCATTCGAAGAAATCGGGGAGAAGATGAACCGGGGAGCCTGGCGGAGGTGTTGACACGCAGCGAACTGCAGTTTCTGCTCAAGCAGGAGTGATTGCCCGCCGCAACAATGCAAAATCCCCCGGACAGCGAACTGTTCGGGGGATTTTGCATTGTGTTTGGTGATGGTGCGTGGTGGCGGTCAGCCTGCGCAGATTCGGGGCCCGGTCATGCACAGGGCGGCATGCAGTGCGATTTGGGCCTTGTTGAAATGGCTGCGCTCGACCACGAACTGCATGTTGGTCTGCCGTGCGGTCTGGGATACGGCCAGGATGTTGATACCCTCGGCGGCCAGTGCCCCTGCGGCCTTGGACAGAATGCCGGGCTGTCCGATGTTGGAGCCTATGGCGCAGACAATGGCCACTTTTTGCAGGGTGATCTGTTCAAACCTGCTCTGCAGTTCGGCAATTGCCTCGGGACGGCAGTCGCGGTCACCGATGATCATGCCGATGGTGTTGGCGTTGGTGACCTTGCTGATGTAGGAGATGTCGTATTTTGCCAGCACCTGCAGGATACGCAGGTCAAAGCCCACCTCGCCGACCATGCGCGTGTCGTGGACTTCGATGCAGGTGACCTTGTCCGATCCGGTGACGATCTCGACCATGGATTCAGGGGCGATGAAATCCTTGGTGATGAGCGTGCCGCTGTGATCGGGGTCAAAGGCGTTCTTGATGCGGATGGGGATGTTGTTGATCTCGAGCGGCTTCGAGGCCTTGGGATGGATGGCCTCCATGCCCACGTCCGCGAGCTGGTCGGCCACGTCGAAATTGGTGCTGCAGACGGGGTGAATGTTTTCCTCCCCGATAACCAGCGGGTCGCCGGAGCAGAGGTGGTATTCCTTGTGGATGATGGCTTCGCTCGCGCCCAGGATCACCGCGACCTTGGAGAAGGTCACTTCCGAGTAGCCCCGGTCGAACTCGCGCATGATGCCCTCGGTGCCCTTGGTGTAGCCCGTGGCGAAACAGATGGTCGAGAAGGGGTCGATGCCTTCGAAGCTGTCCTTGATGCGCTCGTCGATGGTCAGCTGCCGGCTGTCTTCCCAGCCGCTCAAATCCACGAAGGTGGCGTTGTAGCCGAGATTCTGCAGGATGTTGGCGGAATTGAAGGCGCTGTGCATCTCGCCAAGGGACGCCAGCAGCTCCCGCGCGGCGAGCAGCAGGGCCGTGCGCGAGACATAGCCCGAGGCCAGCACGTTATCCATGCTGCGCAGGATGTTGATGGCCAGGTCAATATGGTCGTCGACGAATTCGTTGGCGGCTTCAAGGTCGAGTCCGGCTGGCACGAAGGTCTTGTTCAGTTCGCAGAGGTGTTCGCGCAAGGCCAAAAGTTTTCTGGCATAACTTTCCTGTTGGCGGAAAAGCTGGTAAATGCCCGGCTGGCCGGTTTTCTTGTGTTCAAGCAGTTCGTTGGTGACTCCGCCATAGGCGGAGACCACGTAGATTCTGCCATAGATGTCTTCGGGATTGCGCAGGATGACATTTTCAATGATCTGCGGAAATCGGGACATGGATGTCCCGCCGATTTTTTCAACACGAAGTCGAGCTTTCATGGGCTGTCCTGGAATTGATGTTGAATGGCGGCTGGCCCTGGCCTGCCGTGCCGCATGGCTTTCGAGGGATATGGTTTAAAGTGGTGCAGCGTCAATACGGGAAGACTGGAAAATCGATTTTCGAAAACATACGCAGTTCGAAGAGTTCTGGAGAAGGCCTGCCGCACGGGCATGTTTGACGCTCCGCATCGGGCCAGCTAAAAGAGCGCAGATTCGCCAACTCCAAGCAGGTTCACCCAGGTTCATCATGAAGCACCTTCTCCTTCTCGTCCTCTTCCTCGGAGTCGCCCTGCCAGCCACGGCGGAGCAGTCTTTCCACGCCCTGGCCATGAACGGCCAGCCCAAGTACGGCGCGGATTTCACCCACTTCGACTATGCCTTCCCCGAAGCCCCCAAGGGCGGGACCGTTCGCCTGGCCGCCATCGGCACCTTTGACAGCTTCAACCCCTTTATCATCAAGGGCAACTCCGCCGATGGGCTGGGTCTGTTGTTCGACACCCTGACCGAGCAGTCCCTGGACGAGCCCTTCACCGAATACGGCCTGCTGGCCGACCGCATCGAACTGGCCCCGGACCGATCCTCCATGACCTTTCACCTGCGTGAGGAGGCTCGCTTCCATGACGGCAGCCCCGTCACCGCTGCCGACGTGGCCTTCACCTTCAGGACTCTGCTCGAGCAGGGCAATCCCCATTACGCCCAGTATTACGCCGATGTGGAGCGGGTTGAGGTCGTCGATGCGCAGACCGTGACCTTTGTCTTCAAGCCGGACAGCAGCCAGGAACTGCCGCTCATCCTCGGGCAGTTGCCGGTCCTGTCCGAAGCGTCCTGGCAGGGGCGGGATTTTTCGGCCTCGGGCCTTAACGTTCCCATGGGCAGCGGACCGTACCGCATCGGCGAGTTCAGGGCCGGGCAGCGCCTGACCTTCGTGCGCAACCCTGAATACTGGGGCCGCGACCTGCCCGTGAACAAGGGGCGGCATAATTTCGACACCATCATTTATGACTACTACCGCGACCTGACCGTGACCCTCGAAGCCTTCAAGGCCGGGGAATACGATTTTCGCCAGGAATACAATTCCAAGCAATGGGCCACGGGCTACACCGGACCGGCCGTGAACGCCGGGATGATCCGCACCGAGAGCATCCCGCACAAGCTGTCCCAGGGCATGCAGGCCTTTGTCTTCAATTCCCGCCGCGCCATCTTCGCCGACCCCCTGGTGCGCCAGGCGCTCAATTTCGCCTTCGACTTCGAGTGGAGTAACAGGAACCTTTTTTACGGCCAGTACGCTCGCTCCACGAGCTTTTTTTCCAATTCGGACATGGCCTCGTCCGGCCCGCCCTCGGCCGAAGAGAGGGCGATCCTTGAACCGCTGGGACTGCCCGCCGAGGTGTACACGCAGGAAATCTCCCTGCCGGTCACCGACGGCAGCGGCAATATCCGCGAGAACCTGCGTACGGCCGCGGATCTCCTGCGCCGGGCCGGGTGGAGCGTGGAGGGCGGCAAGCTCGTCAAGGACGGGCAGCCTTTCGTCTTTGAGATGCTCCTGGTACAGCCCGATTTCGAGCGCGTGGTCCTGCCTTTCAAGCGCAACCTGGAACGGCTCGGCATCACCATGAGCGTGCGCATGGTGGACACCTCACAATACCTGGAGCGGCTGCGCGGCTTCGATTTCGACATGATCGTCTCAAGCTTCCCCCAGTCCCTGTCCCCAGGCAACGAGCAACGCTCCTTCTGGCATTCGGCCTCGGCGGACATGCCCGGTTCGCGCAATTACTGCGGCATCAAGAATCCGGCCATCGACAGGTTGGTCGACTTGGTCATCGCCGCCCCGGACCGCGACGCGCTCATTCTGCGCTGCAAGGCCCTGGACCGCGCCCTGCTGTGGGGCTGGTATGTGATTCCGCACTGGCATTCCACGTACTGGCGCGTGGCCTATTGGGACAAGTTCGGTCGTCCGGACAAGCTGGCGGATTATGGGCTTGATTTTCAGTCTTGGTGGATCGACACGGACAAGGAACGGGAGATGACGGGCAGGCGGGGGCGGCTCGGGCTCAAGTAGGCATGGCGCTCGATCTGCGCAAAGGCATGGATTGCCACGGCTTTCAGCTTCGCAAAGGTCAGGCTCTCACGCATAGGCTGACACGTGCGTGAAATTTGTCTTCGCAGTTTCGTTTGTAGATAACTGACTGTAAATGCATGGATTGCCGCGTCGAAGACTCCTCGCAATGACGGGTGAACTGTAACGTCATCACGCAGAGCCCGGACTTTGCGAGGCTGAAAGCCGCGGCAATTCATCTTCAATCCACATACCCGTAGTTCCCGGTTTCGAAAGGACACAATGCTCACCTACATCCTGCGCCGCCTGGCACTCATCATTCCGACCCTGCTGGGCATTCTGACGCTCAATTTCTTCATCATTCAGGCCGCTCCCGGCGGGCCGGTGGAGCAGATGATCGCCCAGCTGCAGGGGCTGGACGTGGCTGCCGCCGCGCGGGTCAGCGGAGCCGGGGGAGGAGAGACGGCCGGTGCGAACGTCTCGGCGCAGGCGTCCTCCAAGTCCGTCTATCGCGGCGCCCAGGGCCTTGACCCGGACGTGGTGCTGCGCATCGAGCGCATGTACGGCTTCGACAAGCCCTTGTGGGAACGCTACGTTCAGATGCTGAAGAATTACGCTACGTTCGACCTTGGCGAGAGTTTTTTTCGCAGCAAGGGCGTGCTTGAGCTCATCGGCGAAAAAATCCCCGTGTCCCTGTCGCTGGGGCTATGGAGCACGCTCATCATCTACGCCCTGTCCATCCCGCTCGGCATCATGAAGGCCGTGCGTCACGGTTCGCGCTTCGACGTCTGGACCAGCACGGTCATGATCGTGGGCAACGCCATTCCGGTCTTCCTGTTCGCCATTTTGCTCGTGGTGCTTTTCGCGGGTGGGAGCTATTTCAACTGGTTTCCGCTGCGCGGCCTGACCTCGCCGGGGTGGGAGGATTTCTCCCTGGCGCACAAGATCCTGGATTATTTCTGGCACCTGGCCCTGCCCGTCACGGCCATGGTCATCGGGGGATTTGCGACCCTGACCATGCTGACCAAGAACTCCTTTCTGGACGAGATCGGCAAGCAGTACGTGACCACGGCCCGCGCCAAGGGCCAGACCGAATCGCGCATCCTGTACCGTCACGTGTTCCGCAACGCCATGCTGCTCATCATCGCAGGCTTTCCCGCAGCCTTCATTTCCATGTTCTTCACCGGTTCGCTGCTGATCGAGGTCATTTTTTCCCTGGACGGTCTGGGCCTTCTGGGCTTCGAGGCGACCATCAGCCGTGACTACCCGGTCATGTTCGGTTCCCTCTACATCTTCACCCTCATCGGCCTGTTCACCAAGCTCATCTCGGACCTGACCTATGTGCTGGTCGATCCGCGCATCGATTTCGGCTCACGGGAGGGGCAATGAACCCCATCATCCGTCGCAGACTGCGTGCCTTTCGCTCCAACCGCCGGGCGTTCTGGTCCCTGTGGATCTTTTTGTTCCTGTTTTTCGCCAGCCTCGGGGCGGAATTCATCGCCAATGACCGGCCGCTGCTGGTCTATTACGATGGAGGGGTCTATGCCCCGGTCTTCAAGGAATATCCGGAAACCGTTTTCGGCGGCGACTTCGAGACTCACGCCGTGTACCGCGACCCCTACGTGCAGGAGCTCATCAACGCCAAGGGCTGGATGCTGTGGCCCCCCGTGCGCTACAACTACAGGACCATCAACTACGATCTGCCCGTGCCCGCCCCGGCCCCGCCCTCGCGGGAGAACCTGCTCGGCACCGACGACCAGGGCCGCGACGTGCTGGCCCGCATCATCTACGGAGTACGGCTGTCCGTGCTCTTCGGGCTGATGCTGACGCTGGGCAGTTCCGTTGTCGGGGTCTGCGTGGGCGCGCTGCAGGGCTATTACGGCGGTGCCGTCGATCTGGCCGGGCAGCGCTTCATGGAGATCTGGTCCGGCATGCCTGCGCTTTTCATCCTCATCATCCTGGCCTCCATGGTCGCTCCCAGCTTCTGGTGGTTACTCGCCGTGACCATGCTCTTTTCGTGGATGAGCCTTGTGGACGTGGTCCGGGCCGAGTTCCTGCGCGGCCGCAACCTCGAATACGTGCGCGCCGCCAAGGCTCTCGGCCTGCCGGACCGGGTCATCATGTTTCGCCACATCCTGCCCAACGCCATGATCGCGACCGTGACCTTCATGCCGTTCATCGTCAGCGGGTCCATCACCACCCTGACCTCGCTGGACTTCCTGGGGTTCGGGCTGCCGCCGGGTTCGCCGTCCCTGGGCGAGTTGCTGGCCCAGGGCAAGAACAATCTGCAGGCCCCGTGGCTCGGCCTGTCGGCCTTTGTGGTCCTGGGCACGATCCTGAGCCTGCTGGTCTTTATCGGAGAAGGAGTGCGCGATGCCTTTGATCCCCGCCACAGAGGCTAGCTCTGCGCAGGCCGCGTCCGGTCCGCAATCGCACGCGAAGGGCAAAGCCCTGCTGGCCATCCGCGATCTGGATGTCGATTTCTCCGTGGAGGACCGCACCGTAAACGCCGTGCAGGGCGTCAGCATGTCCGTGTATCCGGGGCGAACCTGCGCCCTGGTGGGGGAGAGCGGATCGGGCAAGTCCGTGACCGCGCTGTCGGTCCTGCGCCTGCTCCCTACCCGGGTCGCTCGCACGAGCGGGGAAATTCTGTTCGAGGGGAGGGATCTTTTGCGCCTGGACGAAGAGGCGCTGCGCGAGGTCCGCGGCGGACGCATCGGCATGATCTTCCAGGAACCCATGACGTCCCTCAATCCGCTGCACCCCATCGGCCGCCAGATCGCCGAAAGCGTGCTCCTGCACCAGCCCGAAGTCGACGCGAAGGCGCGGACCCTGGAGCTTCTGGACCTGGTCGGCATCCCGGATCCGGCCTCGCGTCTGGACAGCTTTCCGCATCAACTCTCCGGCGGGCAGCGGCAGCGGGTCATCATCGCCATGGCACTGGCCAACGATCCGGTCCTGCTCATTGCCGACGAACCGACCACGGCCCTTGACGTGACCATCCAGGCCCAGGTGCTGGAGTTGCTAAAAGACCTGCAAAAGCGCCTGAACATGGCCATCCTGCTCATCTCACATGATCTGGGCGTGGTCCGGCACATGGCCGACGAGGTGCACGTCATGCGCGAGGGCCGGATTGTGGAGAGCGGAACGCGGGACGAGATTTTCAACAATCCGGCACACTCCTACACGAAGACCCTGCTGGCCAGCACTCCGTCGGGCAGACCGGGGCCTTTGGCCGAAGGCGCGCCAACCCTGCTTGAGGCGCGCGATATCCGGGTCTGGTTTCCGCAGGGCAAGACGTTCCTTGGCCGTCCGAGGAGTCACATCAAGGCCGTGACCGACGCGGAGCTTTCCATTCGGCAGGGAGAATCCCTCGGCGTGGTGGGGGAGAGCGGATCGGGGAAAACGACCCTTGGCCTTGCCCTGCTGCGGCTTCAGAGCTGCCAGGGCGAGATAGATTTTGACGGCCAGCGCCTGTCCGCCATGCGCGAGGGGGAGATCAGGCGGCTGCGCCGCAATTTCCAGATCGTGTTTCAGGACCCTTACGGCAGCCTCAGCCCGCGCATGACCGTCGGCCAGATCGTGGCCGAGGGGCTGGACGCGCACCGTCTGGCCACGGGCTCGGAGCGGGAGGAGCGCATCGCCGAGATTCTGGAGGCCGTGGACCTCGACCCGGCCGCCATGCACCGCTACCCGCACGAATTTTCCGGCGGCCAGCGCCAGCGCATCTCCATTGCCAGGGCGCTCATCCTGCGACCCAAATTCGTGGTCCTGGACGAGCCGACCTCGGCTCTGGACCGCACGGTGCAGTTCCAGATCGTGGAGCTCCTGCGCAATCTGCAGGCCCGCTTCGGCCTGACCTACATGTTCATCACCCACGATCTGGCCCTGGTCCGAGCCCTGTGCCACCGCATCGTCATCATGAAGGACGGGCGCATCGTGGAGCAGGGGCCGACCGATGCCATTTTCGCAGGCCCTGTCCAGGAATACACCCGCACCCTGCTGGCCGCCGCCCTGGAATGATGCCATGAAGCACATTCAAAAATTCCTCTCGCCTGCATTTCTCCCGGTCCATTTTTTCGTCGCGACCATTCTGCTTGGCGGGGTGTTGCTGCATCTGCCCATTTCGCTGAACGGAACGCAGTTGGGCTGGATCGACGCCTTGTTCACCGCCGTGTCCGCCACCTGTGTGACCGGACTCATCGTCGTGGATACGGGGACCGTGTTCTCGACTTTCGGCCTGACCGTCATCGCCCTGCTCATCCAGATCGGGGGCCTTGGGGTCATGACCTACACGAGCCTCGTCTTCTATCTGTGGCGACGTCGCGTTTCGCTGACCGACCGCATCGCCGTGGGTCAGTCCCTGCAGGGTGACCCGTCGTTCAAGCTGGGACGTTTTCTGGTCCAGCTGTTTCTGGTCTGTTTTTGCATCGAGGCGTTGGGCGCCGTCGCCCTGTACGCTTTGAGCATGGGCGAGGTGGACTGGTTCAGCGCGTTTTTTCACTCCGTGTCCGCTTTCTGCAATGCGGGTTTCAGCCTCTATCCGGACAGCCTGATGCGCTTTTCCGGGAACCTGCCCATAAATCTGCTCTTCATGACGCTCATTTTTTTTGGAGGTATCGGTTTTTACGTGCTGGTCGAGCTTCCCGGGTTCATGAAGTCCGCCTTCAAGGCGCGCCGCCTGCGGGACACGCTGAGCTGGCAGAGTTCGCTGGTCATCCGCACCAGCCTGTGGCTGATCCTCATCGGGTGGGTGGTGTTTTTCCTGATCGAACAGAGGCAGGAAGGGCTGTTCACGGCATTGCTGCAGAGCCTGTTTCAGTCCGTCACGGCCCGCACGGCCGGATTCAACACCATGGACATAGGGATCATGACCGATACGTCGCTGTTCATATTGATACTGCTCATGGTCATCGGCGGCTCTCCGGGTTCGTGCGCGGGCGGCATCAAGACCACGACCCTGCGCGTGCTCCTCGGCTTTGCCGTTTCCCAGATCAAGGGCCGCGATCAGGTCGTTGTCGAGGGCTACGGCGTGGATGCGCCCACCGTGAACAAGGCCATGACGCTGGTCATTTTCGCCTTCGTCCTCATCATGGGCTCGGTCTTCGTCCTGACCGTGACCGAAGGCGCCAACCAGCCGCATCAGCTGGTGCGGGGCAAGTTCATGGAGCTCTTTTTCGAGGCGTCGTCGGCGTTTGGAACCGTGGGGCTGAGCACCGGGCTTACCCCCCATCTTTCGACTCCGGGAAAGTTCATCATCATGATGCTCATGTTTGTCGGCCGGCTCGGCCCCATAGTCTTTTTGACCATGCTGCAGTCCTGGCAGACGCGTGAACATTTCAGGCGTGCCGAAAAAAGCATGCTCATCGGGTAGGAGGTTTCATGGCTCACAAGGAATTCGGTGTCGTGGGTTTGGGCAAGTTTGGCCTCAGTCTGGCCAGTTCGCTCATGGCTCATGGCCAAAAGGTGGTCGGTGTCGACAGCGATCCGGACAAGGTCAAGGCCGCTGCCGAGGTCCTGACCCAGGCCTATCAGGCCGAGGCGGTGGACAAGACCGCCCTGCAGCAGCTCGGGTTCGGCGAGCTGCAGGAAGTGATTGTCAGCACCGGGCACAACATGGAGGCCAGCATCCTCATCACGCTCTTTTTGAAGGAGCTGGGCTGTAAAACCGTGACGGTCAAGGCCGTGAGCCGTGATCATGAAAAGGTGCTGACCAAGGTCGGGGCCGACGCGGTCATATTTCCCGAGCGCTATGCCGCCGAGCAGCTTGCGGCCAAGCTGGCCGTGCCTGGCCTCATCGACTACCTGCCGCTCGGCACCAACATCATTCTCAAGGAGTTTACCGTGGAGAACTGGGCGGGGAAGACGCTGCGCGAGCTGAACCTGACCAACACGTATGGCATCCAGGTGGTGGCCGTGAAGGGCCTTGAGGAGAAGCAGTTCGTGTTTGTGCCCAAAGCCGACCAGCCCTTGCAAAAAGGGGAGGTCCTGGCTGTCATCGGCAGCGGGGAGATTCTTTTGGAACTGGAGTCCTAAAATGGTAACGGGAAAAAGGATGGATTTCACGCATAGGCTGACTAGTCCGCGCTTCGCTCGTAATGACGTTGCGTGTAATGGGTCATTGCGAGAAGCCAGGCTCTGCGTGGGAGTCTTCGACGCGGCAATCCATGGCTTCCCGCTTTCTTTGTAGTATCAAAAAAAGGATGGATTTTGACGACTTCCGGAGGAATACTTGATGGCGCGTGTGCAGATTGAATTGCCGCAGTCGTGGCTTTTTCGGACGCGCCTTGCCGTGCGCGTGACCGATGTGAATTATGGCGGGCACCTGGGCAATGACCGTGTGCTGGGCCTTGCGCACGAAGCGCGGGTGCGCTGGCTGGCATCCTGCGGTCTGTCCGAGAAGGACGTGGGCGGGGTGGGGCTCATCATGGCCGATGCGGCCCTGGTTTTTCGCGGCGAGGCGTTTCTGGGCGATGAGCTGGAAGTGGAACTGGGCGCGATGGAGGTGCGGCGGTCAAGTTTCGATCTTGTCTACAGGCTGACCCGTCCTGCCGACGCGGCCGAGATCGCCCTGGTCAAGACCGGCATGGTCTGCTTTGATTACGCCGCCCGCAAGGTCGCCCGCCTGCCCAAGGAATTGGCCAGCTGTCTGGAAAGCGTGTCCTGATGCAGTGCAGGATCGCCCACAAGCTTTTTTTGACCGACATCCCGGAGCCCATCAAGGATCAGGTCATGGCCGAGCTGACCCTTGAAAATCCCAAATGGCTCGAAAACCTGAAGATGGGCCGCACCAATTACAAGGTCTCGCGGCATCTGAAGTTCTATTCCACGCGCACCAACGGCGGTCTCATCCTGCCGCGCGGTTATGGCGGGCGGCTCGCGCGGATCTGCGCTGAGCATGGCGAGGCAGTGGAGTACACCGACGACCGGCGCAGCCTGCCGGAAGTGGACTTCACCTTTTGCGGGGAGCTGCGCCCCTATCAGGACACGGCCTGCCAGGCCATGCTGCGGCGGCGCTTCGGGACCCTGTGCGCGCCCACCGGAGCGGGCAAGACCGTATGCGGGCTTTCACTCATCGCCCAGCGTCGCCAGCCCGCGCTGATCGTCGTGCACACCCGGGACCTGGCCATGCAGTGGGTGGAGCGCATCGAGCAGTTCCTGGACATCCCGGCCCGCAAGGTGGGCATGATCGGCAGCGGAAGGAGCACGGTGGGCGAGGCCGTGACCGTGGCCACGGTGCAGTCCGTGTACAGCCGGGCCAAGGACCTCAAAAAGCGCGTCGGGCACATCATCGTCGACGAATGCCACCGCGCCCCCAGCCGCACCTTCACCGCCGCCGTGACCGCCTTCGACTGCGCCTATTCCCTTGGCCTTTCGGCCACGCCATACCGCCGCGACGGCCTGACCCAGCTCATCTTCTGGCATCTGGGCGAAATGCACGCCCGCATCGACAGCCTCGACCTGATGGACAGCGGGGCCATCCTGCGGCCGGAAATCTGCATCCGGCCCACGGCGTTCAGGTGCGAGCGTGACCCCACGGAGGAATACGGCCTCATCATCGCCGATCTGACCGAAGACGTTGCGCGCAACTGCCAGATCGTCGACGAGGTGGCCGCCGAGATCGCCTCCGGGCGCGGGGTGAGCCTGATCCTGTCCGACCGCAAGTGGCATTGCCGGGTGCTGCAGGAGCTGCTTCACGAACGCCACGGCATCAGCGGAGCGGTCCTGACCGGCGACACGCCCTTGCCGGAGCGCAAGCGGCTGGTGGATCAGATCCAGTCGAACCGGATCGGTGCGGTCTTCGCCACGGGCCAGCTCATCGGCGAAGGGTTCGACGCCAGCAACCTGACCTCCCTTTTTCTGGCGACCCCCATCAAGTTCAGCGGCCGCCTGATCCAGTACCTGGGCCGGGTGCTGCGTCCTTCAACCGGAAAAGCTCAACCAAAGGTTTATGATTTTGTAGACGAAAAGGTCGGCGTGCTCAATGCGGCGGCCAGGGCGCGGGCGGAGGTTTATGCGGATATTGGCCGTCAATAAAGGTGCATCGACTTATTTGTGAAATGGCGTCCGTTATCCCGGTGCCGATGCCTTTCGAGTCAAAACCTTGCTGTCAGTGTCTTTTGCCGACTACCGGTATTGTAACCTCCAGGTTTGACTTGCACTTTCAAGTTTCTTTACGCTATCTATCCGAAAAATTTTATCTCTTGGGGCGAGGCAGGGCATTGAACTGATTGGTAGGCAAACCGATGGGACCCTGCGAAACAGCTTCAGACAGCTGGGATTTAATGCATGAAAATCTTTATCAGCAGTGTGCAAAACGAACTGGCTATCGAGCGCAAAGCCTTGGCTGGATTCCTTGCAGGCGATCCCATGCTGCGCCGCTTTTTTGACTTTTTTCTGTTTGAGGAGACGCCTGCTGCCGATCAACGGGCTGATCAGTGTTACCTCGACGAGGTGGATCGTTGCGACATCTATCTCGGAATCTTCGGCAATGAGTATGGCCGGGAAGATGTGGAAGGACTTTCACCGACACACCGCGAGTTCAATCGGGCAAGCGAGATGGGTAAGTGTCGTTTGATCTATGTGAAGGGAGCCGATGACAGCGTTCGGCATCCGAAAATGCGTACTCTGATTACCGATGCCGCCGACAATCTGATAAGGCGTCGGGTCAATTCCGCGGAAGAACTGATTGCCGCGGTGTACGCGAGTCTCGTCAGGATTCTTGAAGAGCGTGAGCTGATCCGTTTCGGCCCTTTTGATGCAACCTTTTGCCGCAGCGCAACGCTTGATGACCTCGACGAGGACAAAATCACTCGTTTTCTTGTCCTCTCCCGGCGTGGTCGCAATTTTCCTTTGCCCGGGGATACGCCGCCGCAGGAGGTGCTGGAACATCTTAATCTGCTCGACAAGGGCCGTCCGACCAATGCTGCCATCCTGTTGTTCGGCAGGCAACCGCAGCGTTTTCTGATCACCTCCGAGGTGAAATGCGCCCATTTTCACGGCTATGAAGTAGCAAAGCCCATTTCTTCGTATCAGGTTTACAAAGGAACTGTTTTCGATCTCGTGGATCAGGCCAAGGATTTTGTGCTCTCCAAAATAGACCTCTGGGTGGGAACACGGGCGGAAAGTACCCAGGCGCCGACGAAATACGAAATTCCCCAGGAAGTTGTCGCCGAGGCCATCGTCAATGCTGTCGTACATCGCGACTACACCAGCAATGGCAGCGTCCAGGTCATGCTTTTTAGGGATCGGCTTGAAGTCTGGAACCCCGGCATCCTGCCGTCGACCCTGACCCTTGAAAAACTGCGTGGCCCACACGCCTCCGTCCCGCATAATCCGCTGCTCGCCGAACCCATGTATTTGACCAAGTATATCGAACGCATGGGAACCGGTATTCGCGATATGATCCGCCGTTGCAGAGACGCCGGGCTTGCAGAGCCTGAAATCAGGATTGACGGCGGTTTTTTCGTGCTGACGATCCGGCGGAAAAAGGATGAATCAGGGGCCCAGTCAGGGGCCCAGTCAGGGGCCCAGTCAGGGGCCCAGTCCGAAGCGATTCTGAAAAATCTTGAGAAAGAGGCTTTATCCGCTGCCGAACTCGCTGTAGCTTTGGATCTTCAATCAAAAACCGGTGCTTTCAAGCGAACTTTGCAGGAGCTGAGCGATAGTGGACTGATCGAATATACCATTCCCGACAAACCCACCAGTCGCCTCCAGAAATACCGACTTACGGAGAAAGGACGCGGATTGCTGGAACAGTTGAACGAGGAGAGCGAGCGGTCTTGAGCGTGAATACTTTGAATACAGGGGACGCATCTTGAATCTTGAATTTTACGGAACTTTGTCAAAGATAAGTCACAGCAGTTTCTGACCTGTTTCCTGGTCGGTACGGTGCTGCATGGCAAGGCGATGGAGAGCGGGCAATCTCCATAACAGGCGTCCAATCACATTCATGAACCGCTCAGCAGGACAGGGGCATGCATTTTCCGCGAAACGTTCCGCTTTTGACTTATGTGCGTCGCATCCTGGTCGGCAGGCTCGCGCTCATGGCCGCCGTCATCGCCCTGACCCTGGCTTCTCTGGCCTATCTGGCCGAAGAGCGCCTGCTAGCCGAAGCGGTGGTGGCCGAGGCGCAGGATGAACTGGCGGAGCTGGCCGAGCGGACCCGTGAGATCATCTCCCACGATGGCCTTGCACCACTGGACGCTTTCCGTCAGGCGGTCGGGGAAAAAATCGCTGCCGGTGCCAGGAAGAGCAGGCGCGGCAAGGCCGTCTATGCCAGATTTTTCAAGCCGGGGATCGCTGGCGGGGAGGAGTATCTGGACCGAAGCTTCGTGCTGCACCAATCCGTACAGGCGCACGTCCATGCAGTCGAACGCCCTGAGCCCGGGAACGGCGTCTGGTCGAAAACGGTCTATATCGCGGATATCCTCTGTGTCCATGCCATCCTGCCCATAGAGGAGTCCGGAAGGGGTGAAACCGGATACGCCGAAATCGTCTTTGTCCCGGCCCCGGCAGTGCTGGCCGCCATGCAGCGCAAAACATTCTACACCGTCGGTGCCGTCGCGTTCGTCGCCCTGGCCACGGCGGCGCTCCTCTATCCGGTCATCCTGCGCCTGACCAACCGCCTCGTCGCCTTCTCGCGCAACCTGCAGGCGGCAAACTTCGAAACCCTGGCCCTGCTCGGCTGCGCCGTCGCCAAGAGGGACAGCGACACCGACGAGCACAACTACCGGGTGACCCTGTACGCCCTGCGCATGGGCGAGGCCATCGGCCTGGACGCGGCCGGAATGCGCGCTCTGGCCAAGGGTGCGTTCCTGCACGATGTCGGCAAGATCGCCATCAGAGACAGCATCCTGCTCAAGCCCGGCAAGCTCACGCATGAAGAATTCGAGATCATGAAGACCCACGTTAGGCACGGGCTCGACGTGGTCGACCGTTCGACCTGGCTGCGCGACGCAAAAGACGTGGTCGGGTGCCACCACGAAAAATTCGACGGAAAAGGGTACCCGGGCGGAATAAGCGGAAAGGACATCCCCCTCACGGCGCGGATCTTCACCGTGGCCGACGTCTTCGACGCCCTGACCTCACGCAGGCCCTACAAGAATGCGCTGAGTTGCGCAGAGGCCTTAGGCATCCTCAGGCGCGGGAGGGGCAAGCATTTCGACCCCGAAGTCGTCGACATATTCGTCGACATGGCCGTGCCCCTGCACGAACGATACTCCCACAGGTCCGGCCGGGAACTGAGCGCTGAATTGATCGACGTCTCCTGGAAATATTTTCATGCCGGAGCGGACTCGCTGATCTCCTGAGTCACCCTGCGCCTGTGGGATGACAGCACTGCAAAAAATCGCGAGAAATCCTGAGTTTCATTCCCGCGAGCATTTACCCAGCACGGGCAGGGCCAAGTCGGTCAATGGCGCGAACTCTTTTCTTCCAGATAGTTAAAAAAGACATGCTTGATGGACGTTTTCAAGGGGCTGGCGACTTGTTGTCGTGACGTCGGGCTGGCTTTTATGTTTGTCCGACAGTTTGAGTGTTGATGTTTTTTCCTTTATGATGCGTAAGTGGTGTTGTGTATCGGGGTGAGGAGCGTGGTTGCGTGCTCCGAGACCACCGGTCGTACAATTCGGCAAATCAACAGGGCGTAAAGGAGGTCGACATGGATTTGAGCAAAATCATTGCGCGTGTGCAGGCGATCCTGACCAGGCCGAAAGAGGAATGGCCGGTGCTTGCCGGCGAGCAATCATCCCTCAAGGATCTGTACCTCGGGTACATCATGATCCTGGCAGCCATCGGGCCGATCGCCGGATTCATCAAGATGACAGTCATCGGGATGGAAGTGCCATACATGGGCACATACCGGATGGGGATCGGGGCTGGCCTGAGCAACATGGTCTTCAGCTATGCATTGGCCCTTGCCGGGGTCTATCTCGTCGCCCTGATCATAAATCATCTCGCACCCACCTTCGGTGGTCAGAAGAACGTCATGCAGGCCATGAAAGCGGTCGCATACTCCTACACGGCCGCCTGGATTGCCGGCCTGGGCCATCTTGTACCCTGGGTCGGCATGGCGATACTGGTCCTGGGGTCCGTATACAGCATCTACCTTCTGTATCTTGGCCTGCCCGTCATGATGCTGTGCCCCCGGGAAAAGGCTGCGAAGTACACGGCGGCCTCCATCGTTGTCGCCCTTGTTGTCGGTATCGCCATCTCGCTTCTGGTAGGAGGGCTTACCGGGTTTGGCGGCATGACGGGTGCTGGCACCATGGGTCAGCGCGCCCCGATGGAAAGCGGTTTTGACAAAAACAGTCCCGGCGGCAAAATGGAAGATTGGGCCAATAAGATGGAGTCGGCCAGCGAGGAGTTGAAAAAGGCCCAGGAAAGCGGAGACGCGCAGCAGCAAAGCGAGGCCATGGACAAAATGGTATCTGCTGCCATGGGCAATACGGGGCCGGTTGAATCCCTGGCGCCTGAACGTATCAAGGCCTTTCTTCCCGAGAAACTGGCTGGTCTGCCCCGCTCCGACCTCTCGGCCGAGCGCAGTGGTGCCATGGGTATTCAGATTTCAACTGCCCGTGGCACTTATGAAGATCAGAGTGGAAATGGGCTTCAGGTCGAGATCACAGACATGGGAGCTGCAAAAGGGATTATGGGTCTTGCGGGCTGGCTCGGTGTCGAGCAGGAGCGCGTCACCGAGACGGGCTATGAAAAAACCTACAAAAACGGTCAGATGCTGGTGCATGAGCAGTGGGACAGACAGAGTGCTTCGGGTGAGTACAGTCTTGTCGTGGCCGACCGTTTCAGCGTTACGGTGACCGGGAACGCGCCGGATATCGGGACTCTCAAGAGTGCCGCCAGCGGGATCGACATCGAAGGGCTGGCTGCCTTGAACGAGGGGGGCACGCAGTAGTTGCGTTTTCCGGCTGGCCGTTACAGGCGGTCAGTCGGAAGTTTTTGGCCAGAAAACGTGTTGGGGCGGCAGGAGTTCCGCCTATTTTTTACCGCTTTACGGTCCGTTCTTCACCGACCCCTGACTCGTCCCTTGATGACGTCCGTGTGGATGCCGTCAGTCCGCTCAATTTCATTATGAACATGGCGCTCGGTTTATCTTCCCGTGCGCTGCTTCCAGCCCGAAACTCTCTTAGTTCCTGCCCATCCGCCCAGCCAGTCTTGTCACTGAAGGCCTGTTCACGCTTCGGAAGCCACAACCCATCGCAATTGCGCGACCATTTGGCACTGTAAGACAATGAAGGAAGTCTTAGTGCTTACGCAGGGTTTGTAAGACAATTTCTGCTGTCACATTGTGCGGCTTTGTTTGTTTCAGATACACCGTGTCGCAGTTGCGCGTCATCATGCGAAAACAAGATGGAATCTTGTTTAAATTCTGTCAGTGATCAGCTAGGTTCTAAATCGACAAGTTAAGTTGCGCTGAGTGGGAGAGGGTGGTTCCCAAAGTGTCACTTTTTTCGATTTAACCGCATGTCTTGGTTCAGGAGGTTGGCATGATTCGTAATGGCGTCGGAGCGCGGCTCAGATTGTATCGCCAGCTGCGCAATATGACTCAGGATGGTCTGTCCGAAGTCATCGGCGTCACAAAGCAGCACCTGGGCCAGATTGAGCGAGGCCAGTGTAACCCTTCCCTTGATTTCCTGTTCAAGGCCGCTGCGGCCCTGAACACCGAGGTCGCCAATTTCTTTCTGGGCAACAGCCACGACCACGGGGGCGACAGTGTCCAGGCGAGCAACACCTCAGCCAAGGGGTTCCTGCCTTTTTCCGGGTATGGCCTGTGGACGGTTTCCATCCCTTCGGGCAGGAATGTGTGGTCCAATTCCCTGTGCAGGATGCTTGGATACGCATCGGTACGTTTCCCCACCCTGGCCAAATTCTCCCGGCATGTGACTGCCGAGAGTGCCGAAACATTCAACGTCTTTTACACTCGGTTGCTCGAAGGTTCGATTCCCGATCCCGTGTGCATCGATGTGACCCGCAAGGATGGAGTGCTCCGCAGGATGCAGGCTCAGGCCGAGACTCTTGCGGATGACAATGCCGCGAAAACGGCGTGCATCGTCTTCTGGGATATGACGGACTGGCTTGATACCTGGCGCCTGTTTCATAATACCCGGCAGGAGCTGGGCGAGACCATCAGGGAAAGAACCGCAGCCCTGACCGCCGCAGTGGCGGATGCAAAACGCGAGCTTGAGCTGCGACAGGAGGCTGAACGCTCCGCGCAGCAGGCTCACGAAAGCCTGAGACGCCTGATCCAGACCATCCCGGTCATCGTCTATTCGCGCAGTCTTGACGGCTCCACCGCTCATTACTGTTCACCCCAGGCCGTTGACGTCCTCGGTTACAATCCAGAGACGTCCGACGCGGCAAAGGGATTCTGGATCGACCGCATTCACCCGGAAGACGCCCCTGCGTACCATGAGGCGTTAGCACAGGCGGGCCGAACAGGCGTGCTTGATGTCGAGTACCGCGTGCTCGACAAGTCCGGAAACCCGACCTGGCTGCACGACAAGGCGGTCATGACGGAAGAGGACGGGCGGCTTGTCGTGCACGGCGTGGCCGCGGACATCACGCAGCAAAAACTGGAGACCGAGGCCCGCAAGGCCCTGGAGCGCAAGAGCAGGCAGCTTGATACCATGCTGCGGCTCATCTGCGACAACGTGCCGGACATGATCTGGGCCAAGGACCTTCAAAAGAAGTACATTTTCGCCAACAAGGCCGTGTGCGAGACGCTGCTTTGCGCCAAGGACACGGGCGAGCCCATCGGCAGGACGGACCTTTTCTTTGCGCAGCGGGAGCGCGACAGACATCCGGAAAACCCGGAATGGCACAGCTTTGGCGAGATCTGCCGCGACACGGATCAGATCATCATCGATGCGGGCAGTGCGCAGCAGTTCGATGAATTCGGCAATGTGCAGGGAAAATTCCTTTTTCTCGACGTGCGCAAGGCCCCGCTTCTGGATGAGTCCGGAGCCATGATCGGAACCGTCGGCTCAGCGAGGGATGTCACCGCCCAGAAGAGGATGGAGAAAGAGTTGGAGGCGGGAAACGTCGCCCTGCGCGCCATTCTCGACAGCATCCCGGCCGAAATCTGCGTGTTGGACGTGGCCACGGACGAGATCCTGTTCATGAACGCGTCCATGCGGGAAAATCTTGGAACGGACGAGGGGTGTCGGAACGCACTGTTTCCGGATTCTTGGGCTAGAGAAGCCGGGCTCAGGCACAACGTGTCCTCTTGGGAGGCCTGCGATACCCGGACCGGAAAATGGAACCTGCATTTCGACCGCCCCGTGTCGTGGCTCGACGGACGTCCGGCCCGTATCCGCATCGCCATGGACATCACCGAGCGCTGGCTGGCGAATCAGGCCCTGCAGAACGCCAAGGAGCAGGCCGAAGCGGCCAACAGGGCCAAGTCCGGTTTCCTGGCCACCATGAGCCATGAGATCCGCACGCCCATCAACGGGATCATGGGCATGCTGCAGCTTTTGCAGACCGCAGATCTTGATGCAGATCAGGCCCCCTTTGTGGACATGGCTGTGCGTTCCTGTGACCGCTTGGTGCGCCTGCTCTCCGACATCATGGATTTTTCGCGCATCGAGGCCGGCAAGCTTGCCATTCAGGCAGCTCCGATGAGCTTTGAGAGTGTCTTCGCTCAGGTCCGGGAACTCTTTTTGCCCATAGTTGGTGGCAACGGCGTTACCCTGACCTTTACTCTCGACCCGGCGCTGTCCGGTCCCGTCCGTGGCGATGCGTTCCGCCTGCAGCAGATTCTCAATAATCTCGTGGAAAACGCATGCAAGTTCACCTCCACCGGGAGCATCTCTGTGCAGGCCTGGGCCTTGCCCGCTCTCAGTCCGGATACTGTCCGGGTGTTCTTTGATGTAGCGGACACGGGTATCGGAATCCCTGACCAGGAACAGAAAAGTCTGTTCGATCCGTTCATCCAGTTTAACGAAAACTATGTTCGTCACCGCCGGGGAGTGGGGCTGGGCTTGTCCATCTGCAAGCGTCTGGTGGAGCTCATGGGCGGGTGCATGTCCCTGATCAGCGAAACGGGGCGGGGCACCACTTTCGCCTTTTCCCTGCCCTTCACGGTCGATTCGGCCAGTGCCTGCCCGGAAAAAGTTGAGGAACGGGGAACTGCCAGCCTCGCCGGAACGCGCGTCCTGCTGGTGGAGGACGATCAGGTCAGCGCCGTGGCCGGAGTGGCGCTGCTCGGGCGTCACGGTGCGGAAGTGGTCCACGTCTGCAGCGGGCAGGAAGCCCTTGAAGCCTTGCGCGATCAGCCCTTTGATCTGGTGCTCATGGATGTGCAGATGCAGGACATGGACGGTATCGAGGCCACCAGACGCATCCGCGCCGGCGAGGCCGGACAGAAGGCCGGAAACATCCCCGTTATCGCCCTGACTGCCTGCGCCATGGCTGGCGACCGGGAGCGTTTTCTCGCCGCGGGCATGAACAATTACGTAGCCAAACCCATGGACATCCGCGAGATGCTCAAAGTCGCCGGGCAGGTCATGCGGGGCTGAAAAGCCCCCTTGCATTCGCGACGATCCCCCTGCTCACTTCCACTTCCTTTCCTCAGCCGGCTCAAGATTCAGGAATTCCTCTTATGCAATATTCGTTGCTGTGTGCTCGGTCGAATTGAAATTCGCCTCGATCTCGGGCAGTTGGTGTAGACTCAGCAATGATTCTACAAAAGCGGGGTCGCATGATTGTCACACGAGCATTTCTGTTGCGCCAACTCTGGCTCAGGCGGCGCGCCCGCGCGGGCATTTTGCTCCTACTGCTTGCACTGGTGTTCTTGTCCGGATGCGGCAACGGGTATTACCGTGGTCCCGCTTCGGAGCATTTCGATGGCCACAGATTTGAGAACCCCTGGGCTCCCATGCCCAACCGTTTTGGCGAGTTTCTGAAATGGCGCATGACCGCCGAGCGCGGGCCCTGGCCCGAGTCTGTAGAGGTCGAGCCGAGCCTGCCCCCGGAGCGGGTCACGGGGGAAGAATTGCGTGTAACCTACGTCGGCCACGCCACGGTGCTGCTGCAGACTTCGGGGCTGAACATCCTGACCGATCCCATCTGGTCCGAGCGCGCCAGCCCGTTCGGTTTCGCCGGCCCCAGGCGCGTGGCTGCTCCCGGAGTGCGCTTTGAAGATCTGCCGCCCATCGATCTGGTCCTGGTCAGCCACAATCATTACGACCATCTTGATCTGCCGACCCTCAAACGCCTGCATCAGTCCTTCGACCCTCTGGTACTCACTCCGCTTGGCAACGACGTCATCATCCGTTCCGCCGTGCCGGGCATGCGACTGGAAACCCTGGACTGGGGGGAGGGCTTTTCCTTCAATGACAAGATCCGGCTGACCCTTGAACCCATGCAACACTGGTCGGCACGGGGGCTTTTTGACCGGCTTGAGGCCCTGTGGGGAGCTTTTGTCATCGAAGCGCCGGGGGGACCGGTCTATTTTCTGGCCGATGCCGGATATGCACGGCATCTTTCCGAGGATTTTGTGGCCAGTTACGGGGTCCCGCGGCTCAGCCTGCTCCCTGTCGGTGCATACGAACCGAGGTGGTTCATGGAGTACGCGCACATGAATCCCGCCGAGGTGGTGCAGACCTTTCTGGACCTGGGACAGGGCCGCGCCATGGGTACCCAGCATGAGGTCTTTGCCATGGCGGATGAAGCCTACGCGGATCCGCGGCGGGACTTGAAGGAAGCCTTGCAGGCCCGAGGGGTGGACGAATCGCTTTTCATCATGCCGAGGGTGGGCGAGTGGTTCATGGTGCCGCCGCGCGAAGCGGTCACGGGGCCCTGAGAACTGGCGAGTGATTGCTGATGACGTATGCGATGAGACTTTGGGGCTGCTCCTGAACGCAGGTTTCCGTGTGATGATGAAGAGGTCCCGGATTGGCGCTTGCGGGAATATAAAAATGAAGGGGTTGCTGATTGATCAGCAACCCCTTGATTTCTTGGTGCGCCCGGCATGATTCGAACATGCGACCTACTGATTCGTAGTCAGGCACTCTATCCAACTGAGCTACGGGCGCGTCGAGAAGTCGGTTACTATGTAGATGAGGCTCGATCGTCAAGGAGTTTTTTCGTCAAACGTGAATTTTTTTTGCTGCGCCCGCCACGTAGCGATTACCCGGCAATTCTGGGCTCTTGCCTTGACAAGGGCGCGTGAGTGCCCATTGGTAAACCTTTATTCATGCCTCCGGGCGCATTAAACAAGGAAGACATCATGCAGGAAATGCGCGGAACGACAATCTTGGCGGTCAAGGATGACAAGGGCGTGTCCGTGGCTGGCGACGGCCAGGTCACCCTGGGCCAGGCCATCGCCATCAAACACGGGGCCCGCAAGGTCCGCCGCCTCTACCGGGACCGCATCGTGTGCGGTTTTGCCGGGTCCACGGCCGACGCCTTTACCCTCTTTGAAAAATTTGAAGCAAAGCTTGAAGAATTCGGCGGCAACCTGGTCCGTGCCAGCGTGGAGCTGGCCAAGGACTGGCGCAGCGACAAGTATCTGCGCCGCCTGGAGGCCATGCTGCTGGTGGCCGATGCCGAGAACATCCTCATGCTCAGCGGCACCGGTGACGTCATCGAGCCTGATGACGGGGTGGCCGCCATCGGTTCCGGCGGAGCCTATGCCATGTCCGCGGCCCGCGCACTGCGACGCCACACGGACCTGCCCGCCGAAGATATCGTGCGCAAGTCCATGGCCATTGCCGCCGAGATCTGCGTGTACACCAACGACCACATCATCTTTGAAACCGTGACCAGGAACTCCTGATGAATACCCTGACTCCAAGAGAGATTGTTTCCGAACTGGACAAATACATCGTCGGCCAGAACCAGGCCAAGCGCATGGTCGCCATCGCGCTCAGGAACCGCTGGCGCCGCCGTCAGCTCGACCCCGAGCTGGCCGAAGAGATCGCGCCCAAGAACATCCTCATGATCGGCCCCACGGGCGTGGGCAAGACCGAAATCGCCCGCCGCCTGGCAAAACTGGCCGGCTCACCCTTCATCAAGGTCGAGGCCACCAAGTTCACGGAAGTCGGTTACGTCGGCCGCGACGTGGAGTCCATCATCCGCGATCTGATGGAGATAGGCGTCAACCTTGTCCGCCAGGAAGAGGAGGCGGCGGTGCGCATCAAGGCCGAAGTCACGGCTGAAGAGCGCCTGCTGGACCTCCTGCTCCCGACCAAGCCTCTGGAATCGGCCGGGGTGGATTACATCGGCCCCGAGTCCCAGGCCGCCGATTCCACGCGCGAGAAGCTGCGCCAGCTGTGGCGCGCGGGCAAGCTCGACGAGAAGCTGGTCGAGGTGGAGGTTTCGGTCGGAGGGGGCGCGCAGGTCATGAGCGTGCCGGGCATGGAGGGCATGGAAATGCAGATGCAGGACATGTTCTCCAAGGTCTTTCCCAAGAAAAAGAAGACCAAGAAGGTCAGCGTCAAGAACGCCTACGAGATTCTCATCCAGTCCGAATGCGAGCGCCTCATCGACATGGACAAGGTCCACGAGACCGCCCGCGAGCGGGTGCAGGAATCGGGCATCGTCTTTCTTGACGAAATCGACAAGATTTGCGGAGCGAATAGTTCGGGCAAGGCCGACGTGTCCCGCGAGGGCGTGCAGCGCGACCTTCTGCCCATCGTCGAAGGCAGCACGGTCAACACCAAATATGGCATGGTCCGCAGCGACCACATCCTCTTCATCGCCGCCGGGGCTTTCCACATGTCCAAGCCCTCGGACCTGGTGCCCGAGCTGCAGGGACGCTTTCCCTTGCGCGTAGAGCTTGCAGCCCTGACCAAGGAGGATTTCTACCGCATCCTGACCGAGCCCCAGAACGCGCTGACCGTGCAGTACAAGGCGCTGCTGGGCACGGAAAAGATCGAGATCGTCTACACCGACGAGGCGCTTCTTGAAATCGCGCGGTTTGCCCAGAAGATAAACGAGGAGACCGAAAACATCGGTGCCCGGCGGCTTTATACAATCATGGAGAAGATCGTCTCCGACCTGTCCTTTGATGCCCCGGACATGGAAGATGTCACGGTGACCATAGACAAGGAATATGTGGCGGCGGCCCTGCATGATGTGCAGGAGGATCGGGATCTTACGCGGTATATTCTGTAGTGTTTGTGATATTTTTGCAGTACATATTTCAATATGTAAACTGTAATTATAAATAAAAGTGTAAAGTCATGGATTGCCGCGTCGCAGACTCCTCGCAATGACGCATTGCACAGAACGTCACTGCGAGCAAAGCGCGGCAAACCATCTTTTTTTGATACTGCAAAGAAAGTGTAAAGTCATGGATTGCCGCGTCGCAAACTCCTCGCAATGACGCATTGCACAGAACGTCATTGCGAGCAAAGCGCGGCAATCCATCTTTTTATTGATACTGCAAAGAACGTGGAAAGTCGTGGATTGCCGCGTCGAGGACTCCTCGCAATGACGCATTACACAGAACGTCATTGCGAGCGAAGCGCGGCAATCCATCTTTTTATTGATACTGCAAAGAACGTGGAAAGTCATGGATTGCCGCGTCGAGGACTCCTCGCAATGACGCATTGCACAGAACGTCACTGCGAGCAAAGCGCGGCAATCCATTTTTTTTTGATACTGCAAAGAAAGTGTAAAGTCATGGATTGTCGCGTCGCAGACTCCTCGCAATGACGCATTGCGCAGAACGTCATTGCGAGCAAAGCGCGGCAATCCATCTTTTTATTGATACTGCAAAGAACGTGGAAAGTCGTGGATTGCCGCGTCGAGGACTCCTCGCAATGACGCATTGGAGACAGCGTCATCGCGAGCGAAGTGCGGACTGGTCAGGCTATGCGTGATGATGAGTTATCCGACTCAGCATTGCACGATCGAACATCGTACAATACAGGTTTAGCCTGAATTGAAATCAGTTCCAGATTCGCAATAGTTGACTCCTGCAACGTCTCAGCGTCCCGGTTTGATCCGGGCAAAGACCGCCGACTGTTTGACTGAGTCAGGCATCGTTTGCTGAATCGGTGCCTGGCGCGCTGCCTTGGTTTTCCTTCCTGCATGCACCGATTCAGCTCTACGAGGCCCACGAAGGAGTTTCGGCGGTCTTTGCCCGGATCAAACCGGGACGCGGCCGCGGACGGACCGCAAACCCTCTTCCATCATTGTGCTTGAACTTTTCCCCCCACCTTGCCAAAGTACTCCCGCACGCCGTCAAACCGGCCCCTTTCCCCACCATTACAAGCCCACGAGGGAGCCATGTCACAAGAAGCCCTGAGAGCCTCCATTCTGCTGGAAGCCTTGCCTTATATCCGTGAGTTTTACGGCCAGACCATCGTCATAAAATACGGCGGGCACGCCATGAAGGACGAGGCCCTGCGCAAGAGCTTCGCCCTGAACATCCAGCTCCTGCGCTACATCGGCGTCAACCCGGTCATCGTACATGGCGGCGGGCCGCAGATTGGGAACATGCTCAAGCAGCTTGGCATCACCTCCGAGTTCCGTCAGGGCCTGCGCGTCACCGATGACGCGACCATGGATGTGGTCGAGATGGTGCTGGTGGGCAAGGTCAACAAGGAGATCGTCAATCTCATCAACACCCAGGGGGGCAGGGCCGTGGGCCTGTCCGGCAAGGACGGGCGGATGATCTGGGCCCAGAAGCTGGAGATGGCCGTTGAGCGCGCCGACGCCCCGCCCGAGATCATCGATCTGGGCAAGGTCGGTGAGGTCGTGGCCGTGGATACCTCGGTCATCACCTCCCTGCAGGCCGCCAACTTCATTCCGGTCATCGCCCCGGTGGGCGTGGACGAGGAGGGCAACACATACAACATCAACGCCGACTCCGTGGCCAGCGCCGTGGCCGTGGCCGTGGGCGCCAAGAAGCTGATCCTGCTGACCGATGTATCTGGCGTGCTGGACAAGAAGGGCGAGCTCATCTCCTCCATGACCCTGCATCAGGCCGCGCACGCCCTGGAGCAGGGCGTGGTCACCGGCGGCATGATTCCCAAGATCAAATGCTGCCTGGAGGCCGTGGACGGGGGCGTGACCAAGGCCCACATTCTGGACGGCAGGGTGGAGAACGTCATTCTGCTCGAAATGTTCACCCAGGGCGGCGTCGGGTCGGAGATCATCAGCAAATAGACGCGGCTCCTTGTATTTTCATGCAGCCCGGCCACTACTCTGGTGATGGCCGGGCTTTTTTGCGATCGCCTGCGCAAACCAGCTTTCGCTAATCCACCTGTACCTACCTTGGCCAGGCTTCAAAGCGCGCCGGTTTTTCCTTGCCAACATCTCCCGCACTCGGCAAAGCCGTATGATGTCGCGGCAATGCAGGATCACGATGCGTTCTTGATGCATTGGACGAGAGCGGTCGCGAGGTGGAGGTGTTTGTGCGTATTGTCCTTGGCATCCTGATCCTGTTTTCATTTCTCGGTGCAGTCGATGACTGGTGGCGGAGCCCGACGCTCCTGGCTCTTCCCGTCCTCGGTGCAATCTGCTGGGTTCTTGCGTCCCGCATTGCGGCGCAGGAGAAAAAGATACGGGAACTCGAACACCTCATTCGCGCAAAATTATCCGAACGCAAGCCCGCAACGCACGAAACCGTGACGGCAGCCGCATCTGCGACGACTGCTTCCGCCCAGGCCGAGGCCGATTCGGGCGCGAAACCATCCAGCGCATCCGCGCCCGATTCCGGTTGGAACACAGGGGCCGGCACCGGCGAGGATTTCGTTTTCTCCTCCCCGGAGGAGGCCACCCCGCGATCCTCATCATTGCCGCATGTCACTAAACCGGGGCGCATGGCTCCGGACTGGCTCGCCAATGCCTGGTCGCAGGCCCTGGACTGGCTCACCGGCGGGAATCCCGTGGTCAAGGTCGGGCTAGTGGTCCTTTTTTTCGGAGTTTCCTTTTTACTCAAATACGCTTCCGATCACAGTCTGCTGCCGGTGGAACTGCGCATGGCCGGGGCCGGAATGCTGGGCGTTGCCCTGCTGGCTGTGGGATGGAGGCTGCGGCACGGCAACCCGGTCTACGCCCTGCTGGTGCAGGGCGGGGGCGTTGGCGTGCTGTATCTGACCATTTTTGCGGCAGCCCGTTTTCTGGACATGATTCCGCCGCTGTGGGCGCTGATCCTCATGTGCGCGGTGGTTGTCTTCTCGGGAATCCTGGCCGTGGTGCAGAACGCGTCGGCCCTGGCCGTATTCGGGGCGGCGGGGGGCTTTCTGGCTCCCATCCTGCTGTCCACGGGGCAGGGCAGTCACGTGCAGCTCTTCGGCTATTACGCCCTGCTGAACCTCGGCGTACTCGGCATCGCCTGGTACAGGACGTGGCGGGTGCTCAACCTGCTCGGGTTCGCCTGCACTTTTGGCATCGGGGCGCTGTGGGGGGCCAGGTTCTATTCTCCGGAATACTTCGCGACCACCGAGCCCTTTCTGATCCTCTTTTTCCTCATGTACGGGATCGTCTCCATCCTCTTCGCCCGTGCCCATACCGGCTCCGGGCGAACCAGGCTCGACAGCGCGCTGGTTTTCGGGCTGCCGCTGGCGGCCTTCGGGCTGCAAATGGGTCTGGTACAAGACATGGAAATGGGCGCGGCTTTCAGCTGTCTGGGCCTTGCGCTGTGGTACATCCTGCCCCTGAAGCTGCTCTGGAAGAAGAGCGGCGGTCTTCGGCTCCTGGCCGAGGCCCATCTCGCCCTGGGCGTGATCTTTCTCTCCCTGGCCGTGCCCATGGCCCTCGATGCCTCATGGACCGCGTCAACCTGGGCCCTTGAAGGCGCGGGGATGATCTGGCTGGGGCTTCGGCAGGAGCGGCTCGTCACCCGGGTCTTCGGCCTGCTGCTGCAGATCGGCGCGGCCCTGGCCTTTGTCGCCTCGCTCTCCCTGTGGTTTGTGCATCTGGACAGCGGGCATCTTTTGGCCGGGCTCTTTCTGGGGCTGGGGGGCTTTTTTTCAAGCTGGACCTACTGGGCCATGCCAGAGGCGCGGCTCTCCCGGGAGGAACCGCTGCCGCTGGTCATGGGGCTGTGGGGCGCTGCGTGGTGGTACGGGACCTGGTTTTTCTGGGCCGGGGAACAGGTTCACCCGGATCCGATTTTCCTGGGAGCGATTCTGGCTGCCCTTGGCGTCTGGACCGTGCTGCACAGGAGGACCAACTGGCCCATGCCCCGATATCTTGCACAGTTTACGGTCGTGCTACTGCTTTGCAGCGCCGTCCTGTGGAGCGGCCATCCCGGAGCGGACTGGGGCTGGCTTGGCTGGCCGCTGGCCCTGCTGGCTCAATTCGGGATGCTTTTTGCCCTGGAAGAAAGCTGGGATGCACGGGTACGTGGCTGGGTACATACCCTCGGCGCGCTCCTGGTCGCGGTGCTGGCCCTGCGTGAAGCGCACAGGCAGACGATCATCCATATCGCTCAAAACGGAAGCTGGGCCGATGCCGCAGCGGCCGTGACCGGAGTCCTGCTGCTCATTGTCATCGTTTTTCCGCGCCTTGACTGGCCTCTGCGCAGGCATTTCGCCGCGTATCTTCGCGCTGGCGGAGCCCTTGCGGCTTTTCTGATGCTGTGGTGGATCGGAGCCTGTTTCGTCAGTGGCAATCCCCGCCCCCTGCCGTATGTCCCTGTCCTGAACCCCCTCGATCTGACTCAGGCGCTGGTGCTGGTCACCCTGGCGCTCTGGGCGCGCAAGGCGGTGGAGCATGGCGTGATCAGAAACTCCAGAGCCGAGCGGTTTCTGCCCGCCGTTCTGGCTGCGTGGGTCTTTGTCTGGATGAATGTGGTCGTGGCCCGGGCGGTTCATTTTCTGGGCGATGTACCCTATGCCTTGGAGTCCATGTTTCGCTCCGACGTGTTGCAGGCAGCCTATTCGGTACTCTGGTCCCTGGCCGCGCTTGGAGCCATGCTTCTTGGGCGCAGGCGCGTTCAGCGGGAGGCCTGGCTGGCCGGGGCCGGGCTGCTGGCGGTCGTGGTCGGCAAGCTTTTTCTGGTCGATCTGGATGGGCGCGGCACCGTGGCGCGCATTGTCTCGTTTCTGGGTGTGGGGCTGCTCATGCTCGTGGTCGGGTATTTCTGTCCGCTGCCGCCCAAGGGGGAAAAATCATGATCTTCATCGTGCTGCTGGTTCTGCTTGCGCCGTTTTCAGCCCAGGCCGCCTCGCCCATGGATTTTGCCCGGGGCTACCTTTTGGAAACGCAGGCGGATTTTGCCCTGCAACGCCTGGAATTGCCTTTTGAAGTTTACAATGCCAGCGTGCGTGACGATCTGGGCGATCTGCGCGTGTTCAACGCCGATGGTGCCGAGGTGCCCATGCACCTGCGGCGGGTCGCAGAACAGGCTGTCACCGCGCAGGAAGTGTCTCTGCCTCTTTTTCGGATTTCTGACGGGCCTGAAGGTGCATTGGATTATGACTTTCGCATGAACGTGCGCACCTCGGACCAGGGTGCCGTGCTGGAGACTCGGATGACCGCGCTTCCCGCAGGGACGCATCAGTCTCTGCTGCTTGACGCTTCCGCCATCAACGAAGACATCGCTGCGTTGCGTTTCGAGGCCGGGTCCTCTTCGTCGGCCTTCATTCGTGTCGAAGTGCGCGGCAGTGACGACCTGTATTCCTGGCGCAAGGCCGGAAACGGGGTGCTGGCCTTCATGGAGCATCAGAACGGACGCATCCTGCAGGAAAGGGTCGTGCTCCACGGCAAGCGCTGGAAATATTATCTGCTGACGAGTCAGGCCGACATTTCGGTTCTGGCCACGGCCCATGCGCTGATGGATGGCGGCGAGCCGAACGTGACCCGCCGCTTTCTGCCCCTGCACGGACATCTGGTGGCTGAAGATACCTACGAGTATGTGTTGCCTCCCGCCTTGCCGGTGGACGTGCTGGATCTGGGAGACGTGGAAAATGCGGTGCTGGGCGTTAGAGTGCTCAGGCCTTTGAACGACGACTGGCGTGCCGTGGCGGCGGGAGCGCTTTTTCGCATGACCGTAGACGGGCAGTTGCTGGACGGACCGGGCCTGACGCTGCATGGCCCTTGTGAGCGCTTGCGGATCGTGATGCAGGGCGCGCCGGTGCCACTGCGTGTCGGGTGGCTGCCTCACGAGCTTGTCTTCATGCCGCAAGGACCCGGGCCATTCACTCTGGCCGTGGGCAGTCATTCCGAAAAACGCGGTCACGACATGCTCGCCGCCATGCTCGACGACAATAAAATCGGGACATTGCCAATGGGCAAGGCCAAAATATCGGCCCCCATGGTTCTGGGTGGCGAGGATCGTCTGTTGCCGGAACCGGACCACACCGGACTTGTGCTCTGGGCGGTGCTTGGATTGGGGGTGATCCTGCTCGGGTTTATGGCCTGGCAACTGGTGCGGACCATGGATCACAAAAAATGACTGCCGGGCGACAGGGGGACCGGCAGTCTAGAAAAGCAGGTTAAGCCTTAATCAGGTTCGCCTGTACCAGGCGCACGTCGTTCCTCACGTCATCTATCAGTCCGGGACTCAGCAAGGTTTCCCGGACTTCCTGTTTCGAGCATATCTCACAGAAGCCCAAGTTGAGATGCTTCAGCCTGCGCGCGTCGTCAAGCGAGCGCCGTGAGGAGATGAGTTTGGCGACTTGGCCGGGTTCCTTTTGGACAACTTGACCGGCGAGGACTTTGAATTTCTGGCGGCCGGGAGGACACGTAAGCGGGTCTTTAGCGTAGCAGGCCGCTGGCCAGATCCGCACCGAGCTGTTCGGCCCTTTTGAGCGCTTCACTGTCTTCCTTGACCTTGCCTTTCTCAAACACCTTGAACACGGGCAGAACGCCGATGACTTCGTACCCCAGCGCTTCCAGCGGCAGGCGCATAGCGTCGACGGTGAATCCCATGTCCTTTTGATCTACCTGTTCGCAGATGGCCCCGATGACGGCTTTGCGGCCCTGGCCGGCCAGGCGGCTCGACCAGCCTCGCGGGCACTCACGGTCAAAGTTGTAGAAACAGTACAGACGGTCGATGAAAGCCTTCATCCAGGCCGTGACATTGTAGTTGTGGGTGGGCGAGACGAGGATGAGGCCGCGTGACTGAAGGATGTCCGGGTAGATAAAGGACATCGCGTCCGTGAGACCGGTGCAGATCTTGTCTTTTCTGCACCGTTCACAGCCGACGCAGCCCTGGAAATTCATGTCGCGCAGGTGCACGCCGTGGGACTCGACTTTGTGTTTGCGCGCCCCGTCGATCATGACCCGGAGCAGCGTGTCGGAGTTTCCGCCCTTTCTGGGGCTTCCGCCGATGCCCAGTATCCTGGCTTGCGGGGGGATGAGGTCAGTGCCCTGTCTGATGAGGTTTTCGTGTGCGTTCATGGGTCAGGCCTCCTGGTGAAATGTTCCGGACGCCGGCCTTTTGTGTCGACGCCGCCAGGATTCGGGTACACCGGGAAGCCTTTTCTGTCGACAAGGCCGGTGGCTGGAAAAGCCCAGCGGCCACCCTGACTCGATGGCGACTTTCCCGTACGGGCCTCAGTTCAGGGCGGCCTGCACTACCCGCACGTTAGCCAGGATGTCGTCGATAAGTCCCCGGCTGAGCAGGATTTCACGTGCCTCCTGCTTTGATATCACCTCGCGATAGCTGGGGTCGAGCTGGTCCAGCCTGCGCACGTCGTCCAGCAGGGAGCCGTGCGGGGAGATGAGCTTGGCGACCTGATTGGCCAGGAACAGTACGGTCAAGCTTTTGGCCTGCTGGGCGTCGCACTCGAGCTGGGATACGGGCAACAGGGTGGGAAAGTGATGGCTGAGAACCAGGGTGCGCAACTGCTCCGGGATGCCTCCGCTCTGGGCCATGATCTGTGCGGCCTGCAGGTGCGTGGCCATGAGGCGTTCGTATTCGCGGTCAAGGTTTTGGGGATAGATTTCCCCTTCCTCCGGCTCTTTTACCAGCAGAATGAGCACGAGCTTGCCGATGTCATGCATGAGCCCCGCCGTATACAACGTGCCGCTGTCCAAGTCCTGCCTGGCTCTGGCCATGTGGGCGGCGGTGATGGCGGTGGAGTTCATGTGCTGCCAGATGGTCTTGAACATGCGCTGGTGCTCGGGGTCCTTGTACAGGGCATAGGGCATGACCCCGAAAGCGATGAGGTTCTTGAGATTGGTCAGGCCCAGGATGTTCACGGCGGTGTGGATGGATTTGACGTCCGTCGCCACGCGGAAAAAAGGCGAGTTCACGGTCTTGAGCACGCGGGCCGAAAGCAGGGGGTCGCGGGTGACCAGATCGCCGAGTTCCTTCATGCTCACATCGGGGTTGTCGATGGCGGCCAGGGAAGAATGCAGGGTGCCGACCTTGTCGAAGGCCTTGACCAGGCCGGTGATGGCGGTCCGTGCCAGCTCGGACGGGGGTTCGTAGACGTGGGTCAGCTGATTGCCGGTGCTGGATGGCGTGCCGGAATAAATGTGGTCCAGTGCCCGGATGAGCACCGACTCCCACTCCGTAAATGCATTTTGATCCGGGGCGACGGCTCGTACCTTTACCGGGTCGTGATCTTTTCCGACAATAGGCTCCAGTTCCGGCTTGCGCGAAACATAGAAATACATCAGCACCGCAAGGGTCAGTAGTGCCAGTATGACAAAAGTGTATGACATTTTTTACCCCGTGAACAAAGGAATTTTGTCAGTACTCCTTAAGCGTACAGATGCGTGAAAGCAATTGATTTTTGTCATGCAAGATCCACCTGAAAAAATCTGTGGAACAACCTGAATGGCATCCCCGCAAAGTCTGGAATTCATTTTTTTCGGATAGTTAAAATTGCACTGATCCCCCTGCTTCATAGGGGATGACGACTCTTTGCAGTGGCATCATGCACCGTATGCTGCGTAAGTTGGTATGAAAAACTAGATGAGGCCATAACGAAAAAAGCCTCCGCAAGGGGGAGGCTTTTTTCGTGGTTTGAATTGAATGTTCAGAGTCCGGCGTCGTCCACAAGTTCCATGCTTCTTGCGGCACGGACTTCGTCAAGGCGTTGCACCGGGGTGGTCGTGGGCGCATTCTGGATCGATTCCGGGTCGGTTTCGACGCGGCTTAATATCTCGATCAGGTCGTCCACAAAGCCGTCCAGGGTCTCCTTGCTTTCCGTTTCGGTCGGCTCGAACATCAGGCATTCCTTGACGATGAGCGGAAAGTAGATGGTCGGCGCGTAGTGTCCTTTTTCCAGCAGGGCCTTGGCGATATCGAGGGCGCGCACCCCTTTTTCGGCCTGCCTTGCGGCCGAGGCCACGAATTCATGCATGCAGATGCGGTCGTGGGGCACTTCCAGGTGCTTCTCGATGCGTTTTCGAAGGTAGTTGGCAGCCAGGACCGCGTTTTCCGAAGCGCGCACAATGCCTTCGCGGCCCAGGCGCAGTATGTAGGCGTAGGCCTTCAAAATGACGCCGAAGTTGCCGTAGAAGGGCGCGATGTAGCCGATGGACTTGGGGTAGTCGTAGTCCAGGAAATACTGCCCGTCCTCCAGCTTCACCACCCGCGAGATGGGCAGGTAGTCGACCAGGCGCTGGCTCACGCCCACCGGTCCCGAGCCCGGTCCGCCGCCGCCGTGGGGGGTGGCGAAGGTCTTGTGCAGGTTCAGGTGCACGATGTCGAAACCAACGTCTCCGACGCGCATCTTGCCCATGATGGCGTTCAGGTTCGCGCCGTCGTAGTAGAGCAGCCCGTCCACGCCGTGGATCAGCTTGACGATGCGCTCCAGCCCGCACTCAAAAAGCCCCAGGGTGTTGGGGCAGGTCATCATCAGACCCGCCACCTCGTCATCGAGGACCTTCTCCAGTTCGTCCGGGTCGATCATGCCATCCTTGGAGGCAATGGAGACCACGTCGTACCCGGCGATGGCCGCCGAGGCGGGGTTGGTGCCATGGGCGGAGTCGGGCACGATGATCTTGGTCTTTTTGTTGCCCTTGTCGTTGTGGTAGGCGGCCATGAGCATGACGCCCGTCAGCTCGCCGTGCGCCCCGGCCATGGGCTGCAGGGTGAAGGCGCTCATGCCCGTGATCTCGCCCAGGAGTTGCTCGGTCTCGTAGAGGACCTCAAGCGCGCCCTGGGTCATGTTCCCGGCCCCCTTGAGCTGCGGGATGAGCGGGTGGACCGCGGTGAATCCGGGCTGGGCGGCCACGGCTTCGGTGAATTTCGGGTTGTACTTCATGGTGCACGACCCGAGGGGGTAGAAATTGCTGTCCACGCTGTAATTAAGCCGCGACAGCCTGGTGAAATGGCGGATGACGTCGAGCTCGGACAGTTCAGGCAGCCTGGGTGCTTCGTCGCGCAGCAGGTGTGCGGGGATGTCCGCCGCCGTGTTGCCTCTGGGTTCCCTCGGCCACACGCCGGTACGGCCTTTGGCGGAATCTTGGAAAATGGTTTTCACAGGGCGCCTCCAATCAACTCGGCCAGAATGCCGATGCACTGATTCGTGGTTTTTTCGGTGCAGGCCACCAGCAGGTGGTTGTCCATGCCCTGATAGTAGCGACCAAGAGGGAATCCCGGCACGAACTTGTGATCCAGGAGCTTGTCGATGACCTCGTAGGCACGCACGGGCAGCTTGACCGTGAACTCGTTGCCGAAAGGCTGGTTGACCACGTGTACGCCCGGCAGGCGCTCCAGGCGGTTTGCGGCGTAATGGGCGCGCTCGATGCCGGTCTGGGCGGTTTTTTTGAGCCCCTTGGGACCCAGCAGGCTCATGTACATGAGAGCGCGCAGGGCGCACAGCGCCTGGTTGGAGCAGATGTTGGAGGTGGCTTTTTCGCGGCGGATGTGCTGCTCCCGCGCCTGCAGGGTCAGGACAAAGCCGGTCTGGCCGTTCTTGTCCACGGTGCGCCCGGCGATACGGCCCGGCATCTGGCGGATGAGCTGCTTGTTGCAGGCCATGATGCCAAGATACGGCCCGCCGAAGCTGAGCGGAAGCCCGAGGCTCTGGCCTTCGGCCACGGCGATGTCCGCGCCCATCCGGCCCGGTGTCTTGAGCACGGACTGCATGATGGGGTAGGTCGAAATAACGGACACGATGCCATGCTCTCGCGCGGTGGCGAAGAGGGCGCTGAAGTCGTCGATGGTGCCGAAGAAGTTGGGGTTCTGGACGATGACCGCGGCCGTGTCGTCATTCAGGGCCGCGAGCAGCCCATCGATGTCGGTATGGCAGTTCTTGTGCGGGACGGTGACCAGATCGAGCTTCAAATTGGTCGTGTAGCTGTCGAGCATGACCCGGTAGATGGGGTTGACGCTCTCGGAGATGACGATACGCGAACGTTTGGTGTGCCGCACGGCCATCATGATGGCCTCATAGAGCGCCGTGCCCCCGTCGTAGAGGGAGGCGTTGGCGTACTGCAGGTCCAGAAGACGCGCCACGGCGGTCTGGTACTCGAAGATTGCCTGCAGCATACCTTGCGAGGCCTCGGCCTGGTAGGGCGTGTAGGCGGTGTAGAACTCGCCGCGACTGCACAGGGCGTCCACGGCGCTGGGGATGTAGTGGTCGTAGAAGCCCGCGCCCAGAAACGAGGTCAGGTCGGTGTGGTTCTTGGCCGCCGTCTTTTCGAGCTTCTGACGGACTTCCATCTCGCTCAAACCTTCGGGCAAATTCAGCTCTGCGGCACGGAATTTTTTCGGAATGTCTTCGAACAGGGCTTCGATGCTGTCCACGCCGATGGTAGTCAGCATTTCCCGCTGTTCGTCAGGGGTATGCGGTATGAAGGGCATGTCGCCTCCGGATGATGGGCTGCGTCCATCCGGAGGCGACGAGTTCAGATGTTGCGAGGTGAACGTTCGCGCAGCGGGAGGGCAGCCCGATGGTAGTGGTTAGTGGGCTTCAGCCGCGCACAGGGCCGCATAGGCGTCGGCGTCGAGGAGCCCTGCGGGTGCTGCGGACAGCTTGACCTTGAACAGCCATCCAGCGCCGAACGCGTCCTTGTTGACCAGTTCCGGGGCGCTTTCCAGCTCGGCGTTGACCGCCGTGATTTCCCCACTGACAGGAGAGTATATTTCGCTTGCAGCCTTGACCGATTCGACGGTGCCGATCTCGGAACCGGCCACGGCCTGGTCTCCGGGCTGGGGCAGTTCAACGAAAGTCAGGTCGCCGAGCTGCTGCTGCGCGAAGTGGGAAATGCCCACCACGGCCTCGTCGCCTTCAATTTTGACCCACTCGTGGGATTTTGCGTAAAGAAGTTCCTTGGGATTCATGACGGCCTCCAGCGTGATTTTTTGGAGATTGGAGCCGGATCCTTTCCGGCCCCTTGAGTTCGCGCTGACATAAATATATTGCCTCGAAAGCGCAATAAAGAGATGAGGAGCTTTGAAAATAGATTATTCATAAATGACGTTTCATTCAGGAGGAAGTTATGAAATTGATGCCAGTGGCGGGTCTGGTGATGGTGATGCTGTTTTTTTCTTCTACCGCATGGTCTGCGGGCTTGACTGCCAAGGACGTGGAGGGGTTCATCGCCACCATGCAGGAACTCAAGCCCTATTATGACCAGTACAGCGAAGATGTGGAGGACGACGGCGACGCAGCCAGCACCTCCCAGGTCGTGTCGGATTGGGCCAGCGGACTCAAGGACCGCGCCGAGGTGGAAGGCATTCTCAGTAAGCACGGGTTTGATTTCGAGAGCTGGCCATTGGTTGCCCAGCAGGTGACGCAGGCCTTTCTGGCGGTCAGGCTCGGGCAGGACGGCCAGGACATCATGGGGCAGATGCAGCAGTCCGTTGCGGAGATAGAGGCCAATCAGGACATTCCGGCCGAATACAAGTCCCAGATGATCGCGCAGATGCAGACAAGCATGACGGAGATCGAGAAGGCCCTCAGCGCACCGCCGGAAGATCAGGAAGCGGTCAAGCCCTTTGTCTCCGAGCTGGACGTGATATTTGAAATGCAGGAATAAGCCGATTTGTTACCGCTCGCGTGCCGCCTTCGGGCGGCATTGTTTTATGCGGCGCAGGCCAAGGTCTCGCCAGAACGAGCCACAACGTTTGACCGGAGTGTGACAGTCATGAACCTATCCGACCCGGGGCAAAGACGCACCATTGTCAAAGCCCTCCTTGCCCTGATCATAGTCGCCGCTCTGGTTATGGCCATCCGCCTGTTCGATGTGCAGCAGACTTTCCGCGACGCCCTGGCCTGGATTTCGGGCCTCGGCCCTCTGGGGCCGGTGCTCTTTGTCGGGCTGTACATTCTGGCTTGCGTCTTCCTTTTACCAGGCGCAATTCTGACCCTTGGCGCGGGCGCGGTCTTCGGCTTTGCGCAAGGGGCTGTAGCGGCCTCCGTAGGCGCGACCCTGGGCGCTACCTGCGCCTTTCTGGTCGGGCGCTATCTGGCCCGCGACTGGGTGGCCAGGCGTATCGAGGGCAACGACAGGTTCCGGGCCGTTGACGAGGCCGTGGCCAGGGAAGGGTGGAAGATCGTTTTCTTGACCAGGCTCTCTCCCGTATTTCCGTTCAATATCCTCAACTATGCCTTCGGACTGACCAAGGTGAGCCTCAAGCACTATTTTTTCGCCTCCTGGGTAGGCATGATCCCCGGCATGTTCATGTACGTGTACATCGGCACCCTGGCCGGGGACCTGGCCAGCCTGGGGGCCGGCAACAACGAGCGCAGTCTCGGTGAATGGGTCATGTACGCAGTGGGACTCGCGGCAACGATCGCAGTCACGGTTTTTATCACCCGGCTGGCGCGGGAAGCGCTGAACAAACGGATTCCAACACAAGGATCACAGGAATGACTAAAGATACAAAGCGCCTTCAGCCCTGGGACGAACACAACCGGAGACTGACCTCCCTCGTGCACCCCGAAGACTGGAAAAATCCCCGCCCGCAGTCACGTTACAACCTGGTCGTCATCGGCGCGGGGACGGCGGGTCTGGTCTGCGCAGCGGGCGCGGCCGGGCTTGGCGCAAAGGTCGCCCTGGTCGAGCGTGCTTACCTTGGCGGCGATTGTCTCAATTTCGGATGCGTGCCATCCAAGGCCCTGCTGGCCGCCGCCCGGACCGCCGCCGCCGTCCGCGACGCCGGGGAGCTCGGGGTGCATGTGCCGCCCGGCACGAGTGTCGATTTTGCGCAGATCATGGAGCGCATGCGCAGATTGCGTGCGACCATCGCCCCCAATGACTCTGCCGCGCGGTTTCGCAATCTCGGGGTTGACGTTTTCCTCGGGCAGGCCAGATTCACGGATGCGCACACTGTTGAGGTGGACGGCGCACGGCTGGCCTTCAGCAAGGCTGTCATCGCCACAGGGGCCAGGGCTGGCGCGCCCCCGGTCGAGGGTCTGGAGACAGTTCCGTACCTGACCAACGAGACGGTTTTTTCCCTGACCAGTCTGCCCCGGCGTCTGGCGGTGATGGGCGCAGGGCCCATTGGCTGCGAGATGGCCCAGGCTTTTGCCCGGTTCGGCTGCGAGGTGATCCTGATCGGGTCCACGCGCGGCATCCTGCCCAGGGAGGACCGCGACGCCGCCGCCTTTGTGCGTGAATCTCTGATCAGGGACGGGATAAAGATTCTTTCCTGTGGCAAGTCGGTGAAGGTTTCCGGTTCAGCAGGGGCCATCCGGCTCGTGGCCACGGGTCCGGACGGGGAGTGTGACGAGGTGGTCGATCAGCTGCTGGTCGCCGCCGGGCGCAAGCCCAATGTCGAAGGTCTGGGTCTTGAAGAGGCGGGAGTGGCCTGGTCCGGCAAGGGGGTGCAGGTCGACGACTATCTGCGTACCGCCAACCCCGACATTTTTGCCGCCGGAGACGTGTGCTCCGCGTACCAGTTCACCCACGCGGCGGACTTCATGGCCCGCACTGTGCTGCGCAACGCATTGTTCAAGGGCCGGTCCAAGGCTTCGAAGCTGGTCATCCCCTGGTGCACGTACACGGACCCGGAGGTGGCTCATGTGGGCATGACCGCCAGAGACGCCGCGGAGAAGGGGGTGGCCATCGAGACCTTCACCCGTGAACTGCACGAGGTGGATCGCGCAATTCTCGAAGGGCGCACCGGAGGCATGGTGCGCGTGCACGTGCGCAAGGGCACGGACAAGATCGTCGGCGCGACCATCGTGTCCGCACATGCCGGAGACATGATCCCGGAAATCACCCTGGCCATGACGAGCGGGCTCGGGCTAAAGAGCATCGCCAACACCATCCACCCATATCCCACCCAGGCCGAGGCCATCCGCCAGACTGCCGACGCCTTCAACCGCACGCGTCTGACCCCGCTGGTCAAGTGGCTTTTCGGTCGCTGGCTGGCCTGGGGCAGATCCGCCAAACGAGGTCAGTCGCGCGATTAATACGTTCAAAATTTTGAAATTCATTATAATGGAGTCACTGCAAAAAGTCGTCATCCCCTTGAAGAAGGGGATCCATGCCTTTCTTAACTATCTGGAAAAAATGGATTTTAAGCCATTGCTCGACATGGCCTGCCTTCGCGAAAATGACACTCGGGTTCTTTCGCGACTTTTTGCAGTGGCATAATAATGCAATATTTTGCAGTGTTTCTTGCAGGCGGATTTTCTGGTTTGCCGGACAGGAGTTTCTTTTCAATGCCGGTCAAATTCTGCTAGAGAGCAAAAAAGCGGGAGGGACTCATGGACCGAAAAACTGTTCTGGTGATGGACGATGAAGAGCACGTACGCATGCTTTATGGCGAGGAGCTTCGTCTTCTGGGCTATGACGCGGTGCTCTCCGACGGTAGCGAAGATCCTCTGGCCCTGGTTGCCGAGCACAAGCCCGACCTGATCATTCTGGACATCAGGCTTCAGAATCGATCCGGGCTTGATGTGCTGCAGATCATTCGTTGCAAGTACGCCAAACTGCCTATCATTCTCTGTACCGCCTACGACAGCTTTCGTCTGGATCTCAAATCCATCGCCGCCGACGCCTATGTGGTCAAATCCTATGACAGTTCGCATCTCATGAACAAGGTCAAGGAACTCATCTGATGGCGCGGGCAGTCCCGCGCCATTGATCTTCCGCCTTTTTGACACTTCATTTTTTTCCGATGTCCTGCGGTCAACGGGTCGATGCCGTTAGCGGCAAACCCTTTTTCTTATTGTGTATTCCCAACGGACAACCATTTTGTCTCACGGCTGCCTTTTTGTTAATCGCCGCGCGAGGACAAATCTGTGGTGATTCGTCAGGATTGCTATTTGTCAGTCATGGTGCAGACGCCGTCCCATCCTTGCGGAAGAGCAGTGACGCTCATTTTCCTGCACCTTTCGATGTACAGTAGCGAAGGGCGGTCCTCGGGTTTGAGAACCAGAGTTTCCTCGAAGAGCACCATGGCCTCCTCGAATCTGCCGCTTCGATATGCCTGCAGTCCCTTTTCGAACGGCGCGATAAAGGCGTACAGGCCGTCTGTGAAGTAATCCTTGCTGAAGGGCTCATAGATGGCCACGGGGGAGTCTTTTCCCTTGACTCGGACCTGATCGATCTCGCGGCAGGTGATCTCGTGGCGCACCTGAGCGTGGGTGAACTCGCTGACCAATATCTTTACTCCGTAGTATTTTGTCAGCCCTTCCAGCCTGGACGCCAGGTTTACCTGGTCGCCCATGACCGTGTAGCTCATGCGTTTGATCGAACCCATGTTGCCAACGACCATTTCGCCGCTGCTGATCCCGATCCCGATTTCGATTTGTGTGAAACCCGGAAAGCACCAGGCTTGTCGGCATTCGTAAAGCCGTTCCATCATGGCCAGGGCCGTGCGGCAGCCGACCAGAGCGTGGTCGGGCTGTTCCTGCGGTGCGCCGAAAAATGCCATGACCGCGTCGCCGATGTATTTGTCCAGGGTGCCGCCCCGGTCGAGGATGATGCCGGTCATGGCCGAGTGGAATTCGTTCATGAAGGCCACCAGTTCCTGGGGCTCCAACTTCTCTGAAAGCGAAGTGAAATTGCGGATGTCGGAGAAAAGTACGGTCAGCTCTTTCTTCTCGCCGCCCAGTTTGAGCATTTCCGGATTTTTGAGCACCCGGGTTATGACTTCGGGGCTGAGGTAATGCTCGAACGAGCTTCGGATCTTGCGTTTTTCCTTTTCCTCGCTCCAGAACTTGAGGAAGCTCAGGATGGCGAAATTTCCGGCCAGGGTGAGCATGGGCATGAGCGGGGACAGGTACAGGCCATGCGCGTTCAGGCTGCGCACAGCCCCGAACCAGGCCGAGGAGCCAAGGACGGCCAGGATGATCAGCGGCCATATCCCGCCCATTTTCAGCAGGAGAAAGGTCGAGAGGAGTCCAATGCCGACAACCAGAGTCAGCTCAAGGCCCGGGGCCCAGTCCGGGCGGCTCAGGAAGTCGCCGCCAACGATGTTGTCGGCCACGGTGGCCTGGGCTTCGACACCTGGATAGAACTGATCCAGCGGCGTGGACCTGATGTCCATGAGCCCGGCGGCGGAAGTGCCGATGAAGACGATCTTTCCTTCCAAAGCCCCTGGCTGCAGCCGTTCTTCGAGGACATCCCGCGCGGAGTATGTCGGGATGGTGCGTCGGCCTCCCCTGTAGTTCAGCAGTATCCGGCCACGGGCGTCCAGGGGGATGGTCCTGCCATCCAGGCGCAGGGAGTCAACGCCGCCGGATGTCAGCCTCAGCAGGGCCGTTTCCGGGCCGCTCGCCCGAAGCACGGCCGCCAGGGCCAGGCTGGCATAGACGTCATCCTCCCAGGCAATCATCAGCGGCGCCTTGCGCACCACTCCGTCCCGATCCGCTCCGACGTTGATGAAACCAGCCGCCTGAGCCGCCCCAGCCAGCACCGGGATGTTGCCGACCACTCCCCCGGCCTGGAACAGGGCCTCTTTCACATCCATGGCATCAGGTGCCTTGAGCACGGAAAGCTTCAGCGGTGGCGGAGGGACATCAGGGCCTTGGTCCGGGCTTGCCTGTGCAGCTGAAGGCGGCTGTCCATCCTCGTTTCCAAGTCCTTCGACGCGAAAATAGTATCCCAGCACATAAGGGCCCTGCTCAAGGATTCCGGCCAGCACCGAGTCGTTGTTTTCAAGTCCCGCCGGGAGTCCCGTGAATCCGATGTCCACCCCGAGTTCACTGCGCAGCGAATGCCGCAAAACATCGGGCGAAGTGCGATCCTCTTCCGCGAAGACAATATCCATGGCGATGGAAGACGCCCCGGCGCGACGAATTCTTTCCGCAAGCATGGCCACCCTGTAGCGGGGCCAAGGCCACTGACCGAATCGCTTCAGGCTTTGATCGTCCAAATCTACAATTGCGACTATTCCAGTCGGATTTGACTGCAGCGATTGGAGCAGGGTGTCGTAGATCTTGTGTTCCATGAACCGAAGGATGCCAGGCTGAAAAATATAGAGCGCGGTCATCACCAGTGTGAAGGCAACACCCGTGAGGAACAGGCGGAGGTGATGCCAATGTAGCATTTGGAAAATGGTGCGTATAAAAATATTCATACGTTTAGCGAATATTTGTAAAATATATTGACTCGAAGTACGTATTTAATGTACTCACCAAGTGAAAAATCTCGCATTTTATCTTTTTTTACATTATATCTCAAGTTATTAGCTCCCGCAACGATAATTCCATATCATGTGGAGGGTACGCGATGCATCAGAGGAACAGCTGGCTTCAAATGCTGTGCTTGGCCTTGGGTCTCACATTATGGGCCGCGTCTGCGTCAGCCCAGCCCTTTGCCCAACTGCTCGAAGAAACGGTGACGGCTCATGATCTTGTCGTTGCGGCCGAAGCTCGGCGCGACGGAGCCAAGGCCCAGGTGAGTTTCGCGCGCGGCGCGTGGCTGCCGCACCTGGATGCGGTGGCGAACATCGGCCCGGAATGGATCGACTATCCCGGGGATGCCGACACGACGGAAGAAGTTCGTGACATGCAACGCCTGGCGGTAAAACAGCTGTTGTTCGATTTCGGCCAGGGCGGAGCGGGCATCGCACGCGCCAAGGCGGGGCTTGCACGGGCCGAGGCGGAGCTTTCGGCTGTGCGGCAGGAGATCATGCTGCAGGGCGTCACCGCCTATCTCGACGTGTTGCGCAACACTGAGCGCGTACGCCTGGCCAAGGAATCGGAGCAACGGATCATGGAGCTGACCGGCATCGAAGAGACGCTGGTCACCAAGGGCGCTGGGCTTGCCTCTGACGTGCTGCAGGCCAAGTCTCAGCTTGCCGGAGCCAGGGCTCAGCTGGTGCGAGTGCAGGGACAGCTGGCCTTGTCGAAGAATCGCTTCATGGCCGTTTTCGGCGTGAACCCGTCAGAAGATTTTCTTGAGAATTTGACCCCGCCGAGCGTGCCTTTCGATCGCACTCCGGCCAGCCGTGAAGAGGCCGAGGCGGCGGCTTTCGAGAACAGCATCGAGATCATGGTCGCGCAGTTCAATGTGGAAATGGCGCGGCAGGATGTTTCCGGAGCCAAGGCCGGATATTTCCCCAAATTTCATCTTGTGGGAGAAGCCGAACGCGAAAACAACGATCAGGGCATATCGGGCGAGCGCAAGGAGCTCCGCGGCATGGTCGAGCTGACCTGGGACATTTTCAGCGGTGGCCGCCAGCAGGCCCTCACGCGGGAAGCCCGCTCCGTCCTGACCGATCACCAGAGCCGCCTGGAGGACCTGCAAAACCGTGTCCGCGAAAAGGTTTCCGGAGCCTGGCAGGACCTGCTCACGACCCGGGAAAACGCAGCGTTGCTGCGCGACCAGGCTGTCATTCTGGAAGAGTTTCTGGAACTGGCCAAGCGCGAACGCCTGCTTGGCACACGCTCGCTCCTCGATGTGCTCAACGGAGAGGTGGGGCATCTCAATGCCTTGAGCGAAGCGGTATCTGCGGAAACAGATCGGGCCATTTCACTTTACAATCTGTTTTACGCCATGGGGCGCCTGGATTTCGATCTGGCACGATAACCGGCTAACGTTGGTGTCAGAGGCGTGCGCCCTTTGCCGCGCCGCCTGACCAGCCTGTCAGGATATTTTGAAATAAATGGTGTTCGACGAGTAATTCCCGGCTGTAATGGAGGATGCTCATGACCGCTCCTGTTTCACCCATCGGCAACATCATCGCCCTTAAAGGGCAGGTCTGGGCTGAATCTGAAGCAGGCCTGCGACCCCTGGAAGCCGGTTCGCCGGTTTATCAGGGCGATAAGATAGTCACCGGCCCAGGCTCCAACGCGGAGATCCGCTTCCTCGACGACACCTGCCTTTCCCAGGGTGCCGACTCGGCCCTTTCCCTGGACCAGTACGTATACAACCCCGCGGACGAGTCCGCTTCCAATCTGGGCTTCGGCCTTCTGCAAGGCGCTTTTCGCCACGTTTCCGGCAAGATCGCGGCCACGAATCCCGAAAATGTTCAGCTGGAATCGCCCCTTGCCGTAATCGGCATCAGGGGCACGACCACGGTCCATTCCATCAATCCCGAAAACGGCGCCGAGACCCACGGTGTGGAGCACATCTCCGACGGTCATCGGATCATCATTCAGGACTCTTTCGGGGAAACCAGGATAATAATCGACCCCCTCACTGTGATTGACCTCACGGTCGATACTCCCATGGGTTTCATCAGACCCATGACCCCCCAGGAGCTGGAGTTCTTTCAGTCCTTCGCCCCGGGAGTCCTGGAGCTGATGGGCGTCTACATGACGCCCGAAGGCCTCTTCGCGTTGCTGGGCGGCGCTCCTGGAGAATCCCTGGCCGAATCCGGGAATGAAGGCGGGGGAGAATCGGGCTCAGATGCTTCCGGCGCTGGAGAAGAGTCCGGAGGCGAAGGCGCGGACGGCGGCGTGGAGCCATCGTCCGACTCGGACATGACGGAAGCCTCGACTCCGGCAACGGTTCCGGAAGGTTCCACGCCCGGCCCTGTGGCCGGTCCCTCAACGTTTGAGGTTGTCTCGTACCCCGACCAGTCTTCCGGAACTTCGGATTCGGAACTGTTCGGGGCGCCCTTGCAGCTTTCGGGATCGGGTTCCGACGCGAGCGGTTCGTCAGGGTCTGACCTCCTGCCTCCGCCGGGAGCTTCCGATGGTGGGGATTCGCCCTTGCTTGGGGCCGCGTCGAGCTACCCTCAGCAGGATAGCCTGCTGCCCCCGCCGCAGGAACCCACCGGTTCGACGCCTTCCTACACCGACCCTTCCTATTGGGAATATACGACCTCGGGCGGATATCCCAACTACACGTGGTTGCCGGCCGGATATACTGCCGTTTCAGGGACAGACGGGAGTGATACTGTCAACCCCGGCGGAGCTGGCTCGTTTGCACTGTTCGGTTTCGGGGGAGACGACTTTCTGTCGGCTTCGGCCAATCACATTTTTTACGGCGGCGCGGGCAATGATACCATCGTCGGTAGCTCCGGCGCAGACACCATATATGGCGGCACTGGCGACGATGTTGTGCGCGTCACGGGGGCAGGCCACGCGACAAACGACGTCATTGACGGCGGGTCGGGGACCAACACGCTCCTGCTGGAATCCGGCTCACATACCCAGAACGTCTTCTCATCAGACGCAAACCTGAAGAACATCCAGTTCATTGAACTGCTTGCTGTCGGTGGCGCTTCGGGTATCGATCTGACGGCTCAGAGCGAAGGGTTCACCGTCGAGTCCAATACGGACAGGGCAGCCGTCATTCTGTCCGGAAGCGGCAATGACATTCTCGTTGGCGGCCCCGGTTACGAGAACTCCATCGATGGCGGGGCGGGAGATGACCTGCTCGTCGGCGGAGACTCTTCCGACACCCTTTGCGGGGGAGCCGGTATCGACACCATCGAGGCGGGCGATGGAAATGATTGGATCAATGGTTCTCCCGGTGCTGATTCCATTGACGGTCAGGGCGGCATCAACACCATCGATTACTATTATTCCGATGCTGCGGTAAATGTCGACCTTGGTCAGGTAACGGCCCAGTTCGGAGGCTTTGCCGAGGGAGATTTGCTTTTAAATATGCACAATCTTTACGGGTCTTATTCCGGGAATGACACACTGATTGGCACTGACGGAGTAAACACCATGGGCGGCAGTGCCGGTGATGACTCCATTGAAGGCCTGGGCGGAGATGACTGGATCGAGGGAGCCCAAGGCAATGACACTATTTTCGGTGGTGACGGGAACGACTGGATCCAAGGTGACGGTGCCACAGTGGGGCCAGGAGATGGCAACGACGTGCTCATCGGCGGGGAAGGTGATGATACTATCTACGGCGGAGGAGGCGACGATATTATATTTGGCGGTCTTGGAGACGACGAGATGTACGGCGGGCCGGGCGGCGACCGCTTTATTTACGAAACGCCTGCGGAGCTTACAGGCGACAGTATCAACGGTGAAAGAGACGCAGCTACCCTGGACCGTATTGGTATCGACGCCCAGGCTTCGGGTCAGATTTTTGATTTAAGGATTGCTCCTGGCCCTTTGGCTGCCGTCCAATACATCGATCGAATCGACATCCGCTACGACGTTTCGGGGCTGGAAATCATTCTGGGTCAGGAGATCGCTGCAACCGCCGACAGTAATGGCGATGACATCCTTGGTGATATTCGGGTGCAGTTTCGCGACGGCATCGGCGAACACAGCCAGGCCATGACAAACGGGATCACTGTTGACGCAAGCGAATTGATTGCAGGGCAATCCTTGTTCTTCGAGGGTGCGGGATACGAGGATGGCGGGCAGGTTCACGCCGGTTTCAGTGGTAACGACACGGTAACAGGAGGTGCCGGTAACGACAGGATTGACGGAGGAGGTGGCGATGATGTCCTTACAGGCGGGGACGGAGCGGATATTTTCTTCTATCGGAACATTTCGGATTCGGCTTTCGGCGCAGGGGATGAAATCATTGATTTTGATGCGACAGCGGATAAATTGAAGTTTGACCCAGCACTGCTGACCGGAACCTTCAGCTATCTTGGTTCTGCAGAGTTCAATAACTCCGGCAATACCGAGGCGAGGCTGGACGGAGAAACTCTATTTATTGACGTGAGCGGTAACGGAGTTGCGGACATGCAGATCGAACTCACGGATGTGCAGAGTGCTGAACTTGGTCTTGGCGATTTCATTTGGACCTAGGATGCAAACTTTCATGCCGTAGCCTTTTTTGTACCCTTTCCCTGCCCTGTGAAACGTGGACGAAATATAAGGAACACTGAATGGGTGATTCTCCACGCGCTCCCGAAGCAAGCCGCAGCATTGAGGAGCATATCGCCAGGATGCCCAGCCTTTCCGTCACGGCGACACGTGTCCTTGAAATCTGCAACAACCCGCAAACCTCGGCCATCGATCTGAACCGCGTCATCGCCCTGGACCCGGTTCTCATGGGGCAGGTCCTGCGGCTGGTCAATTCCGCCTTTTACGGCAACCGCAGCACGGTCACGACCTTGCCGCGCGCCATCGTCATGCTCGGCGTCAACACCGTCAAGAATCTCGTCCTCAGTCTGGCCGTGCTCAAGGTCATGGGCGACGAGGGGGCATACAAGACCTTCTCCATGGAGGACTTCTGGCTGCACAGCCTGTGCACGGGTGTCGCTGCCAAGCGCCTGGCAGCGGTCCGCGGGCTGCCCCTGGAGGCGTGCTGGGACTGTTTTGTGGGCGGACTGCTGCATGACCTGGGCAAGATACCGCTGAACAGCCTTTATCCCGCTCAGTACGCGCAAGCCCTCGACGGCGCCCTGCAGGAGCATGTTTGTCTCTGCGAGCGCGAACGCCTTTCCTTTGGCCTGGACCACATGCACGCGGGCGCCCTCATCGGCAGCAAGTGGAGATTGGGGTCCGTGCTTGAGGATTGTCTGGCCCATCATCACGAATCGGACTGTGCGGCCCCGGAAAACCGGGCCCGGGTCGCCCTGGTGGAGCTCGCGGATGCATGCGCGAAGCATTTCAAGATCGGCAATGCCGGCGGGACGCCGCCGGAGCGCGAGGAACTGGAGAGGCTGTGCGCCGGGCAAGGCCTGGCCATGGCCGAGATTGAGGCGTTTGAGGGCGATTTGACGGAAGAGATCGCCAATGCCCGGTCATTCCTGCAACTCTCCAAGGGGGACGGCCACTCATGAAGGTCAAATTCTGGGGGGTAAGGGGCTCCATTCCCTGCCCCGGGCCAAAGACGGTCAAGTACGGCGGCAACACGACCTGCGTCGAGATCCGCGCCGACTCGGGGCGGCTTTTGATCGTCGATGCGGGAACCGGCATCCGCGCCCTGGGCGAGCACCTGATCCGGAGCGACATCAAGGACGGTTTGCGGGAGCTGGATATTTTCCTCAGCCATACGCACTGGGACCACATCCTGGGTTTTCCTTTTTTTGCGCCCATGTACATGCCGGGCATGACCGTTCGCATCTACGGACCCGTGACCTTTGAACAGGATTCCCTGGCCAGGGTGCTCAAGGGGCAGTTCGAGTACAGGTATTTTCCGGTCAGGATCGAGGAGCTGGCTTCGAAAATCCATTTCATCGAACTCGGCGAAGACGTCCTCCAGCTCGACGACGAAGTCCGGCTGACCACGAAATACCTCAACCATCCCATCAGCTGCATGGGATATCGGTTTGACTGTGGCGGGAAATCCGTGGCCACGGTGTTCGATACCGAGCCGTACCAGAATCTTTTCGCCATCGATCCGCAAAGCCCGGCCTACGACCCCGCTGCCGCGCAGGAAGCCGAAGAGGCCGTGATCGAGCAGAACGGGTTGGTGGAGAAATTTTACGCGGGCGCGGATCTGGTTGTCTATGACGCGCAGTACACTGCCGAGGAGTATCCTTCCAAGATCGGATGGGGGCATTCGGCCATGCAGGACGTCATCGCAACGTGCGGGCGGAGCGGGGTCAAACAGCTCGCGCTGATGCATCATGACCCGGACCGCACCGATGCACAGCTCGACTCTCTGGCCGAGACTTTTTGCGGCAAGAAAAGCCCTCCGAACATGCATGCATTCTTTGCTCGCGAGGGTATGGGGATTGAGCTTTGATTTACCGGATCATTGAAATCGCATGAACAGTCTCTTTGTTCACCAGAATTTTCCCGGCCAGTACTTGCATCTGGCTCCGGCGTTGGCCGCCGACCCGAAGAACCAGGTGGTGGCCATCGGCGCCCGAAGCGGAGTGTCTCTGCCCGGGGTGCGCGTGACACGCTATGCGATTCCGGGCTCCCCAGGTACCCAGACTCACTCCTGGCTGGTCGAGCAGGAGCTCAAGGTCCTGCGCGGCGAGGCCGTGGCCCGCGCCGCGCTGCAACTGCGCGGCCAGGGCTTCAAGCCCGACGTGATCTGCGCCCATCCCGGCTGGGGGGAGGCCCTGTTTTTAAAAGACGTCTGGCCCGATTGCAGAATGCTCTGCTTCTGCGAGTTCTTTTATCGCGCCCAAGGCAGCGACATGGGATTTGACGCGGAATTCGGCGGACCGCAGGGCGATGACGATCTCTTCCGGTTGCGCATGAAAAACGCCCACACCCTGCTCAGCCTCGACGCCATGGACCTGGGCGTGGCCCCGACAAGGTGGCAGCGTGATCAGTTCCCCCCGGAATACCATCCCAAAATGCAGGTCGTGTTCGACGGCATCGACACTTCCGTGGTTTGTCCCGGTGACGCCGTTACGGTCAGGCTCAAGCGGGACAACACGACCCTCGGTAGAGCCGACGAGGTGATCACCTTCGTGGCCCGCAATCTGGAACCGTACCGGGGTTTTCACATCTTCATGCGCGCCCTGCCCGAAATCATGCGCGAAAGGCCACAAGCCAGGATTATCATCGTCGGCGATGACGACGTCAGCTACGGCCGCAGACCCGAGAAGGGCAAAACCTATCGCCGCATGCTCCTGGACGAGGTCGGCGACGACCTGGACATGAGCCGCATCCATTTCGTCGGCCGGGTCCCGTACAACATCTTTCTCGATGTGCTGCGGATCTCCACCGTGCACGTCTACCTGACCTATCCCTTTGTCCTGTCCTGGTCCATGCTCGAAGCCATGAGCGCGGGATGTCTGGTGGTCGCTTCCGATACGCCTCCGGTCCGGGAGGTCATCGAAGACGGAAAAAACGGACTGCTGGTCGATTTCTTCGATGTGCGTGCCCTGGCCCGCACCGTTGTCCGGGCCGTTGCGGACAGGTCCGCCCATGACGAAATCCGCGCATCCGCAAGACGGACCGTGGTCGAGAAATACGATCTGAAGACAATCTGCCTGCCCAGGCATCTGAAACTGATCAGGAGTCTGGCCGAAGGCGGGTGAAAGGTCGGATGCGTTTTCGCGCTTGAAGGTAAGTGGTCTGCAGGTCAAATCCGATTTTAACCAGAACACTGGTCACGCCATGAAAGAACTGCTGTCCCTGCTCCGGGCCCGGCCCGTGCTCACCGCTGAACTGCTGGTCGCGTCCCTGTTCATCAACGTGCTGGGGCTGACTCCGCCGCTGTTCTTCATCCTTGTCTTCAACCGCTATGTTAACAGCGGCTTTGACGGGACGCTCATCACCCTGACGACGGGCATGGTCCTGGCCGTGGCCCTGAAGTTTGTCTTCGGCCTGGCGCGTAACCGGCTGGCCGAGGAGGTGAGCGGCGAGCGCGACCCCCTGCGCATGGTCCAGGCGTTCCAGATACTGCTGCGGGCGCGCGTCGCTTCGCTGGCCAGGCAGTCCAGGACCCAGGTCATGGAGGCCGTCCAGGCTCCGCAGGTCGGCCAGTCGGCCTGTTCCCCCCAGAACATCGCCGCGGTGCTGGATGCCCCCTTCGCCGTCCTGTCCGTCATCCTCGTCTTCATGCTCAGCGCTCAGCTTGGCCTGGTCACGGTTGCGGCACTCGCGATCACGACGATCCTGAGCGTCCTTGGTCTGCGCGGCAGCCGCAAGGCCATGCGCGAGATCGGCGAATCCGTGGCCGCCGGGCGGCAGATGGCCGCCCAGGCTCTACAGGATCCGGACACAGTGCGCGCCTTCGGATGCCGTAACTTCCTGCTGGGGGCCTGGAATGAGCACGTGCGATGTTTGCACGCCTTGCGCAGAACGGCGTTCCGGGCGGAAGGCCTGTCCCAGGGCGGCCTTGAAGCCACGACGCTGTTCACCCGCACGGCGATCATCGCCCTTGGCGCACACCAGGTCGTTCAGGGCGAACTCACCGTGGGTGCACTCATCGGCGCGTCCTTTCTGGCCGGCATGCCCATCTCCATCTTTTCCCGCTTCTTCCGCGCAAGCTCTGCCCTGAACGCGGCCCAGGAACAGACCGATAAGCTCAGACAGCTGGTCGCGCTCCCGCTGGAGGCCGACAAGGGCCTGGCCGTGGACGGTTTCAAGGGCCGGCTGGAATTTGCGGACCTGGCCTTTGCCTGGCCCGGCGCGCCGGGACCGCTGTTCGAATCCCTGAGCCTTGAACTGGAAGCGGGCGGCTTCCTGGCCGTCTCCGGGCGTAACGGCACGGGCAAGACCACCCTGGCCAGGCTGCTCGCGGGATTGCTTGACCCCGGCCGGGGGCAGATCATGATCGACGGCCTGGACCTGCGTCAGGTGGCCCCGGAATGGTGGCGCAGGCAGCTTGTCTATCTTCCCCAGGAGCCTTCTTTCATCAGGGCCACGGTGTTGGAAAACATCCGCCTGGCGGGCCCGGACATGAATGACGAGGATCTGGCGCGGGTCATCGCGCAGGCGGGGCTGAAGCCGTTCCTGAACGCCCATCCGCAAGGGCCGGAGATGGTCGTGGAGGAGGGCGGTCGCACCCTCTCTCCCGGCATCAGGCGCCGCCTGGCCCTGGCCCGGGCCTTGGCCACGGACGGGCAGATGGTTGTGCTCGACGATCCGACCGAGGCCCTGGATGCCGAAGGGTGCAAGACCGTGATCGAGGTCATTCGCGACCTGAACGCCAGGAAAAAGACCCTCGTGGTTTTTTCCAACGACGTGCGCATCCTGTCCATGGCCGGCATGTATCTGGACCTCAATGCCAAGCCCGTGCCCAGAATCACGTCGCCCGGACAGGGACAGGAGGGCAAGCCATGAACGGCGTGGAACGGATTGAACCCGCATCGAACCGTGCCCCGCATCTCGTGCTCTGGCTCTGCGCCCTGGCCATGAGTGCATTTCTGCTTTGGGCAGGGGTCTTCAGGCTCGATATCATCAGCGTCGCCGACGGTCAGGTGGTGCCCAGCAGCCGCGTGCAGGTCGTGCAGCATCTTGAAGGCGGAATCGTGCGCGAAATTCTGGTCCGCGAAGGGGAGAAGGTCGCGGCTGATGAGCCGGTGGTCATTCTCGAACAGACCATCAGCGGCGCAGGGGTGGAAGAGTTGCAGAGCCGGATCACGGCTCTGCGGGTGGAGATTGCCAGCCTTGAGGCGCAGGCGGAAAAGAATGGCGAGCCGACTTTTGATGAGGACTTGCAAAGCGCCCATCCCGACCTTGTCGAGCAGGCCAAGTCCCTGTTCCGCGCCACCATGGCCTCGCATCGCAACGAGGTGGCGGCGCAGCGCGAGCTCATTTCCCAGCGCGAGCACGCCCTGAATGAAATCTCCGCGAGGATCAAAAATGCACGCGAAAATCTCAAGCTGGTGAACGAGCAGGTGGCTCTGAGTGCGGAGCTGCTGCGCGACAACCTGACCACCCAGCACAAGCACCTGGCCTACCTCCGCGACGAGGGCGAGCTGCGCAGCCGGATCGAGGAGGATCAGTCCGCGCTGGCCGGAGCACGTTCGGCGTTGTCCGAAGCACGGGTCAAGCTGGAGAAGATCGAGAGCTCGTTTCAGGAAAACGTGGAATCGCGGCTGCGTGACGCCCGGCAGCTGCTGGACGAATCCACTCAGCGCCTGCGCCGCCTGGCGGACAGCCTGAACCGGACCGTGATCCGTTCGCCCATGGACGGAGTGGTCAAGACCCTGCACGTGACCACCCTGGGCGGAGTGCTCGGGCCCGGTCAGAGCGTGGCCGAGATCGTGCCCTCCGAGGATCGGCTGATCATCGAGGCCAAGCTATCCATCACCGACATCGGATACGTGAAGGTGGGGCAGAGCGCGGCGGTCCGGCTGATGGGGCGGGAGTCCTCGGTGTATGGAAAGATCGACGGCTCAGTCATCCATGTGGCCCCGGATTCCACCGACGCTCAGGACGGCCGCGTCTACTATCTGGTCCGGGTCGAGACGCCGCAGGATCACTTCGGCAGCGGCGATGCGACATATCAGCTCTTCCCCGGCATGGCGGTGATGGTCCACATCCACACCGGGAAACGCACGGTGCTGCAATACCTGGCCGAACCCTTTGCCGCCAGGTTCACCGGGGCGCTGCAGGAAAGGTGATCCTGGCGCGTCTGACGCGAAAGCTGCACATAAAAAGCGAATTGACAGGAGGTTCAGCCATGTCCTCGCACATTGATCGACGCAACTGCCCTCGAAACGTCCCCCAGGAACAGCTCCTGAGCATCCTGCAGGCCAAGGGTCTGGCCTGCGATATCGAGACCTGCGCCAAGGATATCCTGTACATGTTCGTGGACGTAAAGGACTGTTCCGATGGCGGGCTCCTGTTGCAGATTCCCTTTCAACTGGCCACGGGCACGGTATTCAATCTCTCCATGGCCGACAGGACCGCCGGTTCCTGGGACACGCGGACGGCGCGCATCGTCTGGACCAGCAAGCACCCCGACGGCCATTACAGCTCCGGCGTCGAATTTCTGGACGAGGGCGTGGACCCTGCCCTGGCCGGACAGTGGGAGACCGATCCCCTGAAGCCCAGTCCGGGGGACCTGTTCTTTCTCATCAATGCCAGCTTCTTTCAGGCCATTTCCGAGCAAGGGCTCTGCCTGCTGCTCAACGCGCTGCGAAAAACCGTGCTCAAGCCCGGTGAGCGCATCATCACCCAGGGCGAGTCCGGCGAATGCCTCTACCTCATCCAGGCTGGGACCTGCATGGTCTTCGTGGAGAAGGATGGTCGCTCGCACGTTGTGGTGCGCCTGGGAGCCGGTGACGTAGTTGGCGAAATGGCCGTGCTGACCGGCGAACCGAGAACCGCCAGCGTGGACGCGGAGACGGACATGGTCCTGTGGAAGCTCGACCTCAAGGATTTTGAATCCCTGACGGGCAGCCATCCGGAGCTGCGTCTCTTTTTGACCGAGATCATGTCCAACCGCTTCGACAGCAGCGTCTTCGTCGGCGACCGAACCATCGGCAAGTACGTGCTGAGCAACAAGATCGGCACGGGCGGTTGGGGCATCGTCTACCGGGGGCTGCACAAGATCCTCAAGTTGCCGGTGGCCATCAAGATGATGAAACACGACATGGCCATGGAAAAGTCTTTCCTGGACACCTTCCGCCAGGAGGCCGAGATCATCGCGCGCATGAGCCACCCCAACATCGTCAGCGTCTACGACATCGAAGAGATCTACAAGACCATCTTCATCATCATGGAGTATCTGGAGGGAAAATCCCTCAAAGAACACATGAAGAAGATCGGCCCGCTGCCGGTAAAGCGCTGCGCGGAGATTCTCGAGCAGGTCTGCGACGGATTGTCCTGCGCCCACGGTCATGACATCATTCACCGCGACATCAAGCCCGCGAACATCTTTCTGCTGGACAACGACCGGGTCAAGCTGCTCGACTTCGGGCTGGCCTGCGCCCCCGGAACCGAGGATCTGAACCTTCGCGGCACGGTGCATTACGCCCCCCCGGAGCAGATCGACGGGTGGCCCGTGGATTCACGATCAGACATTTACTCCATGGGGGTCATGGCCTACGAAATGGTCACGGGCACAAAGCCGTATCCCGGCAAGAATCTGGCCGAGGTCATGGAGTTGCACTGCAGCCGTGATCTTCCGGACCCGGCCGAACTGGTACCGGGGCTTCCAAAAGCGTTTCGGGATTTTGTGATGACCTGCGGACGGTGCGCTCCAGAGGACCGTTTTCAGAGCGTGACCGAGGCCAGGGCCATGCTGGCGTCCATCCCCGCACGGCGACGCAAAACCCCGGCGACCCGAAAAAGGACGGAGCGTACAGTGACCTCCCTGGTTTTGATCCATCCTCCGGAAAAGCAGCAGGCGCTCAAGCTGTTGCTGGAGGATTTCGGACGCAAGGCTTCGGAACTGGGAATCAGTCTCAGCGTAAGCGAATTCAAGGACATCTAAGGCCGCACGTGAAAGAAACAGCGCATTTTTCAGCAAAGAGCGCCGCAGGTTTGCGGCGTCCTGACAATCAGGATCGCATCCTGACCAGAAGACTTGGGGATGGAGGGGCGTTGCTCGCCCTTGCCGACGGCATGGGCGGAGCGGCGGCCGGCGGGCTGGCCGCGGAAATCGCCGTTCAGTTCCTGGAGAGCGGCTTGAACGGGAATGCCCTGCAAGCCGGCATGCTGGCCGAAGCGCTCAAGGCAGCCGGACAGGAGATCGCGTCAGTCTCCGAGGCTGACGCGAGCCTTGAAGGCATGGGTACGACCCTGACCGTGGTCGCTGTGGAAAAAGGCAAGGCGTGCTGGGCCCATGTCGGGGACTCTAGGCTCCATCATTTCGGCGCTGGCGGCCTCACACAGGTCAGCAGGGACCACCGTTTTCTGCAGGACCTGATCGACTGCGGCGACGTGACCGCCGAAGAGCTTCCGCGTCACCCCTTGCGCAACGTCCTGGATCAGTGCCTCGGCTGTCCCGTGATACATCCCGAGAGCGGGGCATTCGAGGTCAGTGCGGGAGATGTTCTACTGCTGACCAGCGACGGGGTTCACGATCATGTCCCCCCGGAACGCATGACCGAGCTCCTGAGGTCGTCCCTTGGTCTTGAAGAAATTGCGAACGCTCTTGTCACCGAGGCCAGGCAGGCGGGCAGCACCGACGACGCGAGCGTCGTGCTGTGCAGGATCGTTTGAACTGTGCTGTGCGTCATCCACAAAACAGCCCCTCCTGACGGCCAATCCTGGGCTTAGCCGAGAATGTGAGACGGCTCTGCAAAAAGTCGGTATCCCCTTAAAAAAGGGGTCCATGCCTTTTTAACTTGCTGAAAAGAATGGATTTCGCGCCATTGCCCGACATGGCCCGCCTGCGTGGGAATGACACCCAGACCCTTTCGCGACTTTTTGCAGTGACGTCTTATGTGACGTTACTGCAGGTTCAGCTTCGCCTCAGACGGTAGTTTCCAGGGCCATGTCGAGGCGGCAGCGATCACACGCATCAGGGCACTGAGGGCATCTGAGAAAAAGCGGAGAGGACTCTTTGCAGATCTTTCATGCCGACCGGCTTGGGTAGATAGTCGTTCATGCCGGCCGCAAGGAATTTCTCGCGGTCTTTAGGCATGGCGTAGGCGGTCACGGCGATGATGGGGATGTCTTTCTTGCGTCCGATATCGGTCGTCGCTCGGATAACCCTGGTCGCTTCCGTGCCGTTCATCCGCGGCATCTGCACATCCATCAGGATGCAGTCGAAATCTCGGGTTTTGAGCAGTTCAACGGCTTCCTGCCCGTCTGCGGCCAGCGTCACCGTATGCCCGGATTTTTCGAGCATCTTGGTCATGGCGAACTGGTTGGACGGGTCGTCCTCGGCCAGCAGGATGCGCAGGCCCCGCGTACTGGCGGAGTCGCTCTGAGCCTGCTCGTCCGCGGGCAGAGCCACTTCGGTCGGAAGCCCAAGCGGCAGGACCATATGCACCATGGTCCCCTCGCCAAGGACGCTCTCGATGGCGATGGTTCCACCCATCAGTTCCACCAGCCTCCGCACAATGGCCAGACCCAGCCCTGCACCCTGGTGGTTGCGGGTGTACGAGTCCGCGACCTGTACGAAGGGTTTGAAGATGTCGTTCAGCTTGACATCGGGGATGCCGATGCCGGTGTCGGTGATGGTCAAAAGCACCCGCAGACGGCCGTTTCGTCCCCGGGACACGGCGGCCGCTTCCACGCGGACATGCCCACGGAAAGTGAATTTCAGGGCGTTGCCCACCAGGTTGAAGAGAATCTGCCGTATCCGCATCTCATCGCCGATCAGCTTTGGCGGAATGGACGGGTCGAGGTGAAAATCCAGTGCAATCCCTTTTTTCATCGCCGTGACTGTAAACAGTTCGGCAACGGACTCGCACATTTCCGCCATGCTGAATTCCGCGTCGCGAAGCTCCATCTTGCCCGCCTCGATTTTCGAGATGTCGAGCAGGTCGGTCAAAAGCTGCGCAAGCCGGTCCGACGATCTGATGGCCATGGACACGAATTCGCTTTGTTCTTCGTCCAGAGGGGTGGATTGCAGGAGCTGCATCATACCCATGATGCCGTTCAACGGGGTGCGGATTTCGTGGCTCATGTTGGCCAGAAATTCGCTTTTGGCCTGGTTGGCGGTCTCCGCCTGGGTCTTGGCCTGGCGCAGGTCTTCTTCCACGTTTTTCTGATCGGAGATGTCCCGAAGCTCCGAAACCCGCACATCCCTGCCTCGATACGGAATGTTGCGCGCTTCGATGCGCAGCGGGTATTCCTCCCCGTTTTTGCGGACGCCTGTAGCCTCGTAGGGGCCTTCATTCCCGGACAGGATGTTGCGCATGGCCATGTCGCGGGACTTTTCGGACAGGAGCATGAGGCCGTTCATCCCGATCAGTTCATCCCTGGAGTAGCCGCTTATTTCAGACAGTCCCTGGTTGCAGTCCAGGATATGCCCCTTGTCGTGGATGAGGATGCCGCCGAAAGAGGCGTTGTGCAGCACCTTGAAACGCTGTTCGCTTTCCTCAAGCTCCCGTGTCCTCATTTTGACCTGCCTGCGCAGCATCCAGGACCAGAGGAAAAAACCGAACAGCAGGGCAAGCAGCGGCGCAAGGATCATGGCGAGCTTGCGCAGAATGGCGGAAAAAGGCGGGGCGGGCTGCTCGTACACGCCCATCCATTTTTCGTAGAGGCTGCGGTACTCTCCGGAATCCTTGAGCACCCGCAGCCCCTCGCTGAACTGCGCCAGAAGCGCCGCATGCCCGTTGGGCACGGCATAGCAGTAATCCTTGGAGAAAAAGGAACTCAGGCCCAGTTGCAGGTTTGTCCATTCGCGCTCCTTGATGATGTGCAGGGCGATGATGCGGGGGGCCAGGGCGCAGTCGTATTGTCCCTCGGACAGTCCGCGCAGCATGTCCTCCTGGGTCTCCACGGCGACAACCTGGGCTCCCAGACCCTGCTCCAGCAGAAAGTCGTGGCTGACGTCACCGTTCTGCACGGCGACGCTCTTGTCTTTGAGATCGTCGAGGGAGGTCGGGATATCGCTCGTTCCGCGTCGCACCACGACAACGTAATTGTTGACCGAGTGCGGCGGAGTGAAGTCGAATTTGCGATCCCGCTCCTCGGAATAGAACATGCCCTGTACCGCGTCGATTTCGCCTGACTCCAGATCGCGCAGCACACCGGTCCAGGGCCCGAGGCGGATTTCGATGTCGAGCCCCATCTCCCTGGCAATCAACCGGGTCAGTTCAACATTGAAGCCGGCCGGGTTCCCGTATTCGTCCAGATACTCGAAAGGAGGGTAGCGATGGTCGCCTCCCACGACGATGGGGCGGTCTTTGGGCAGTTCCAGGGCGGCGAACCAACGGGCGTGCAGGCGGCGGTGGGTCCCGTCGGCGATGACGATGGCCAGCCCCTCGTTGAGTAGGGCCAGCATGCGGCTGTCACCTTTTTTCACGGCAAAGCAGAAGTCCTGACGGAAGCCCTCGATGGGCGTGTCGACAATGCGCAGGTTGGAAAGCCCGGTCTTTGGAATGAGACGCAATGCTACCAGCCGCTGCACGACCACGGCGTCGTGACGACCCTCGGACAGTTCGCGCAGGGCCTGTTCAAAGGTGGGCGTGGTGTGGAGGGCTATGCCGCGATCTTCCCGGCGCAGAAATTCCTCGGCGTTGTCGCCCTGCATGACGGCTACGCGCCGCCCCCTGAGATCGGCCAGATTCCTGATATTCTTGATGTCTGAACGCACCACGATGGCCCCGTGCAGGGACATGTAGGGCACTGTGAAATCAAAGTGTTCCTCACGCTCGGGCGTGCGGCCGACCAGAGGCAATACCTGCACCTGCCCCTGTTCCAGCCATCCCTTGACCTCGTTCCAGGGTCCGGTGCGAAAAGTGACGTCACGGCCCATGGTGGCCAAGGCGGCGCGCAGCAGTTCCACGGAAAAACCGCCTGCGCGGCCTTCCTTATCGACAATGGAAAAAGGAGGGTAATCGATCTCGGCGGCCGAGGTGACGGGCGGGGATGATTCGGAAGCGACTGCAGCCAGAGGAGGGTGCAGGAAGATGACCAGCAGCACGAACGCGAGCAACACCATGAAACGCGGGCCTTTTCGGGGCGCATGAATCCCGAAGCGACTCAGAGTGCCGCCCGTAAAGAAAGTCCGTTCGTTCATGGGGTATGAAAAACACCTTTGTGCTGGTCGTTATTGTAAAGAATCTTTATAGAATGATTTTTCGAGGATTTCAATCAATCATGCTGATTGGCTCGTTTTTGCGAAGGCTGATCGTGGCCGGAACGGGCGCTCGTAAAAAGTCTGCTCCGTGCGCAGGCAGGCCAGGGCCAGCGCCGGCCGGACCGTTCGAAAAGTGTTCATAAACCTACAATTAAAGAAATACCCGGTAATCAACCTTCAACACTTCCGCCAGCTTGCGTGCCGCTTGCTTGCCAATGGGTCTACGGTTGTTTTCCATGTCGGAAATGTGTCGCCGAGGGATACCTGAGGCCGTGGCCAATTGTGCCTGGGTCATGCTTTCTCTGAAACGAGCGCCTCGGAGCATGGTGCTCGGCGTCTGGTCCAGAAGTTCTTCGGCCGGGATGGCCCGTTCAACTTGGCAGTCAAAATTTTCGAGCATTTTCATGACATCATCATAAACATTTTGCGGACAGGTTACGTGCAAGAGTTCAATAGGGGGCTTTTTCGTGGGTTCCAACATACGTCACCTCGATAAGTTGAATCGAGCCGTCCACCTCTTGCCACACCGCGACATAGGTTGGTTGGCCCTTCTTGATATGGCAGTGATGCCGGCCCTTGCCAAGTTTCCCGTAATTCGCCCAATCTCCACGAACAGGGCCTGATACCCTCATTTCCTTGACCAGCAAGGCAAACACATCTCTAATCCGCTTCGGGAGCTTAGGCAGGGCCTTTTGCACTTTCGGATGCAGGTTAACTTGCCAGACCATATCTAGTCCTCATTTTTTGGTGCATGTCAAGAAGTTCGCAAATGCAGATGCTTGAGTGGAGCGCGCATCAGAACTTGGACCTTGTCCCGGTCCGGTTAAATCTAGGCACTGCAAATTTACTCACAGGATTGTAATACAAATTTACAAATCTATTCAATAATATATTTTATATACATAGTTATACTTATGATAATCTTTTTTTGATTTTAAAAATGATGATCATCAGAAAAAAAAAATACACCATATCAGATCTAAACACTGTCACAGACAAATACGCAAAATACGCCGCAACAACACCAGCCTTTAAAACGAAAAAGCCACCCGTCACCGAATGGCCTTGTGCTTTCAAATTGAAAAGATGGTCTCTGGAGTCACAAAACTCCACAGCGGAACCAGAAAAGAAAAAAGGGATCCCAGCCTTTCGACTGAAATCCCTTGTTCTCTAATGGCGGGGCCGATGGGACTCGAACCCACGGCCTCCGGCGTGACAGGCCGGCGTTATAACCGACTTAACTACGACCCCGCATTTTGTCTTCGTGGTGGGCGGTACAGGGATCGAACCTATGACCCTCGGCTTGTAAGGCCGACGCTCTCCCAGCTGAGCTAACCGCCCTGTCCCGTCCAACGAGAAACAGTCTTTATAGAGCCACGTGCCCGCTGTCAAAGACTTTTTTTGGAAAAATCAAAAAAAGGCGAAAATGCAATCAAATCAGTCCGAAATATCCGGGGCAGGGGAGGGGCAAAGAAAAAGGCCGCCCGGATGGACAGCCTTTTTGGTCTTCGACAAGCCGTTTTCTAGCCGCAGGAAGTGCAGGAAGAGCAGCCCGAGGAAGAGGTTTTGAGCCCGGATTTGATGTTGAAGCCCATGTGCGGGTGGAATTCCACCTCAATGGGTTTCGATTCTTCCATCAGGGCAGTTTCAACCAGGAACTTGTATCCGTCGATTTCGTGTACTACATCGTTGTCTTTTTGCTCATCCAGAGCAAGCGCCAGGCGTGGCCCGCCTCAGCCAGCGGCCATGTAGACCCGGATTGGGGACACTTCCTTGCCGGCGAAGTGCATATCGAGCTGCTCTTTGGCAGCCTTCGTAAGTTCGAACATGGAATCCTCCTTTGATGTGGGAAAGGGAGTAGTTATTGATTTTATCGATGTCAATGTCCCCGCGGGCCGGTTTTTTGCGATACGTCCCGTGGAATCCCGTTAGACACCGCCAGCCGGGGACATCGGCATCCTTCAAAAAAGATGCTTGTGTCTTACATAAAATAAAGATTATCGTTCAGCCATTCATAAACAGAACCCCGGTCTGAACATGAGCCCAAACCGATCCCGCATCCTCCTTGTCGATGACGAGCCCACGTTGCTCGAACTGCTCGGCGATTTCCTGCGCGAGCAAGGTCATGAGGTCACCTTGGCGGACACGGGAGCCAAGGCCCTTGATCTCTATAATTCCGAGCTGCCGGACCTGGTCCTGCTTGATCTCAAGCTCCCTGACCTGCCTGGCCTCGACGTACTCAAGCATATCTCCTCCAGGGACGAGGAGACCGGGGTGATCGTCATTTCCGGTGTCGGCTCCACTGATGACGCCATCGAGGCCCTGCGCCGCGGCGCGTGGGATTTTCTGGTCAAACCCTTCGTCAATCTGGAATTCGTGTTGCACGCCGTGAACACGGGGATTGAAAAGGTACACTTGCGACGCGAGAACAGGCTGTATCGCGAACATCTGGAAGAGGAAGTGCAGCGCAGGACCATGGAGCTTCGCCAGGAGATCATCGCCCGTAAGCACATCGAGGAGGACCTGCGCCGCAGCGAGATGCGCTATCGCGAACTGAGCCTGACCGACGAACTCACGGGACTCTACAACGCTCGCCACTTTTTCCGGCAGGTCCAGGCCGAGGTGGAGCGCGCCCTGCGCTACGACAGCCCTCTGTCCCTGTGTGTCATCGATATCGACAATTTCAAGCAGTACAACGACACCTACGGGCATCTGAGCGGCGACGCCGTGCTCTCAGAGCTGGGCCGCCTGATCCAGAAACTCATTCGCGACGCGGACTCGGCCTACCGTTACGGAGGAGAGGAGTTCATCATTGTGCTGCCGGAAACAACCCGCGAGGAAGCCGCCAGGGTGGCCGAGCGCCTACGGGTCACGTTTTTCGAACACGCCTTTTACCCCAAGGATGCGCAGGGAGTCCACGTCTCGCTCAGCCTCGGCGTAACCAGCTACAACCCCGGCGAATCCGTCTCCAGCCTCGTGGACCGGGCCGACAAGAACATGTACGCAGCCAAAAAATGCGGCCGCAACGCCACAGTCTGCCGCTGAAAGCGCCCAGGCCATTACAGACTACCCTGCCTCACGCATCACGTCTCACGCATCACGTCTCACACATCACGTCTCACACATCACGTCTCACGCATCACGTCTTCCGCATAACACCCTAAAACCCTAAAACCCTAAAACCAAACAAAGCTCCCATCGCCTCACGCATTACGCATCACCCATCACGCATCACGTTTTTCAACCTACAAACCCCACATTCCCCCGCCGATGTCGGATACCCGCAGGTCGTGCACGGCTCGATGTTCACCGTGGTTTCTCCGCGCGGGGCGAAACCGGGCCGCCCGTCCTTGATGAACCCGTCGTAGAACCGGATCTTGCGTCCCGGCTGGATGTCCTCAAGGTCGGCCAGAAGGTTCTTGTAGATGGGGAAGCTGGCCTTGGAGCTGTAAGGGCACGGAGCATAGCCGTAGTCGATGCCGGCCAGGAAGCAGAGGTTGGCGGTCTCGAACTCGGTCAGGCGGAAAAGCGGCTTGACCTTTTTGGCGAACCCTTTCTCGGCGGGCATGACCGGCCCCTGATCGCTTAAGTATTCCACGTCCCAGCGCATGACGTTGGCGAAAAGACGCGAGGTCTCGTCGTCGAGGTTGTGCCCCGTGGCCAGCACCGTGAAGTCGTTTTCCTGGGCGAACTTGTTGAAGAGGTAGCGCTTGGTCTGTCCGCACACCGAACAGATGGGGCGTTTGACCCGCCGTTTGACGTCGCACATGGCCAGCCCCAGGGACGCCGTCTCGATGACGTGCAGCGGGATTTCGGTCTTGGCGCAGAAGCGTTCGGTATAGGCGCGGGCGATGGGCGATGATTCGGGGATGCCCAGATCGATGTGCAGGCCCTCGATGTTGTACCCGAGCTCCTTCAACTGCCAGGACAGGGCCAGGGAGTCCTTGCCGCCGGAGATGGCAATGAGGATGCGGTCATCGAAGGTGAACATGGAGTGCTCTTTGATGGCCCGTTCCACCAGGCGGCGGGCGAAAATGAGAAAGCACTCCTTGCAGAAGGCGGTATGGTGGCTGGGCAGCGCGACGACGGCCGGAACCTGGCAGCGTTTGCATTTCATCGGGCTACCCCTTCGATCCGACGTCGCGCACGATGATGTGGTCGCCGTCTTTGAGGTTCAGGTCCGGGGTAAGCAGCCCGCCGTCACGGATGACAAGGGCGCGGCCGGGCTTGCGTCCCAGCTTGTGCAGCAATTGGGTGACCGTGGCGGCACGGTCGATGGTCAGATCCCGATTTTCGGGTTCGATGCGGACAGTTATCATATTTTTTACGTTCTAGGTTTTAGGTTTTACGTTGGGCGGTTTGCTCCTAAGTCGAGGCAGGCAGGAGATCAAGGTTTTTCGGAGTGATACTGTCTGGATTTATCCGCGGCCTTGCTTTCCAGTACCAGAAAGCCGTCTTCGTCCATGCGGCCCTGGTCCGAGGTCAGGAACCAGCGGATGCCGTCGGCCTCGATGACGGAGCTGGCAGTCAGGTCGTCGCGCCCGAGATAGCCCTGCATGACCTGGGTGCCGCCGATGAGGATCTGGCCGCACTCACCGTGGGGCAGGTCGTCAAGAGTCTGCGGGTCCACGATACGAAGGGCCGAGCCGGGCAGCGGCAGGCCCACGGTTCCGGGCTTGCGGCCCTGCTGTACGCTCAGATCCAGGGGGTTCAGCACGTCGGGGGCGTTGATGGTCGCAACCGGCGTGGTCTCGGTCGTGCCGTAGCCGTCATGGACGATGAGTCCGAACTTGTGCCGAAAGGCCTGCACGCACTCGTCGCAAAGGGCCTCGCCCCCGGACAGCACCGCGCGCAGCGAGGCGAACATGAGCGGGTGCAGGACGGGGCTGGCCGCATAGGCGGCGAGCATCCGGGGATCGGCGCAGAGCATGGTGGCCTCGAAGTCCACGCACATTCGCCCCATCTTGCGTAAATCCAAGGGGTCGTGGGCGCAGACCATGGGCACGGATTCCAGCAGCGGCAGGAACATGGTCATGGTCAGGCCCAGAGAATCGTGCAGAGGCATGGCGGTCAGCAGCACGTCGTCGCCCCGTGGCGGAAACAGGGATGCCACCTGACGAGCGTTGGTGATGATGTTGGCGTGCCCAAGGCGCACGCCCAGCGGCATGGGCTCCTGGCGGGGCACGAAGACGATGGCGGCGGTGGCGTCCGGCTCGGCGCGCAGGGGCAGGATGAAGCGCAGCAGAGCCAGCGGCAACAGCCGGACCAGGATCCGCAGCGGGGCAGAACCGCGCAGCAGGGTCCTGGGCGCGTCCACGAACTGGAACGAGACATGCTCACAGGCGGCGTGTCGTTCCTTGACGCCTGATTTTTCCAGATATTCCCGGGTGGAGAGAATCACGTCGATCCCGGCCTGTCGCAAACAGCTTGAAAAAGCCTCGGCGGACAGGGCCGGGTCAAGGTTGACCATGGTTTTTCCGGCCAGGAGCGCGGCCAGGTTGGCCGTTGTCCCCAGAACTCCCGGTGGCAGCAGAATACCCACTGCCTTTGCGGGCAGCGCACTGAGTTGCCGGGAAAAGCGCAGTGCGGCCAGGAAGAGCTCCATGCTGGTAACCTGCAGACCGCTTGAATCGGCCACGGCCAGGCGATCTGGATGGCGTCTGACCGCACGCAGCCATTTCAATGAAATGGATGTCTGGGTTTTGGCGAATTCCTGCCAAGCTAGAATGGACAGACGGTGTATCGCATCCTTGACCTGCTGGGGAGGGGCCGCAGAGGGCAGGGGCGGCCCGAAGCAGAGGTTGATGTCCCGGGTGAACGCGCCGTTGGTGTTGCGGCGGAAATGCCGACTCACGGCGGACCATCTGCTGCCCCACAGACCACGCAGGTAGAAGGGCACGATGGGGCAACCGCTCTGGGTCGCCGGAATGGAGTAGCCGCGCCTGAATGAGCCAAGCTGGCCATTGCGGCTGATGGCCCCCTCGGGAAAAAGAACCACGCACTCCCCGGCCCGCAGATATTCGGTGATCTTGCGCAGGGCCGAACTACTGGCAGCGGAGGAGATGGGGATGACCCGGTAGAGGTCCAGGAACCAACGCAGGTACCAGCGGTTGTAATAATGGCGTGACATGACAAAACGTACGGGGCGGGGCACGGCCAGATGCAGTACGGCCCAGTCAATCCAGCTGGTGTGATTGCCGAGCAGCAGCACGCCGCCCTGGGAGGGAATGTGGCTGAGGCCGCTGACCGCCAGACGATAGCGCTGGGCAAAGACGATGCGCAGCAGAAAGCGCATGAAGGACTGGGGCAGCCTGCGCAGGGTGTGCACCGAGCCCAGAGCCATGATGGCGGCCAGGGTCAGGATGATGGGGATGCTTGAGAGCCCGGTCAGGGACGCCAGCACCGTGGCGCACAGAAAGGAGAGCATGAACACGTTCTGCAGGAAATTGTTCCCGGCCAGGATCGTGCCCAGGTCCGAGTCCTCGGCGTTGAACTGGATCAACGCGTTGAGCGGCACCACATACAGGCCTCCGAAAAAGCCGTACACCGTCAGCAGGCAGCCCAGGGCCACGACGTTGTTCATGGCGGGAATGGCGGCCAGGCACGCGGTCATGCCCAAGGCGGCCAGGGGGATGATGCCGGTCTCGATATAGGTACGCGACAGCCGTCCGGCGGTGATGGATCCGATAATGATGCCCACGCCGCCGATGGCCAGCAGCCCCTGGGCCACTACGGTGGAGGTCACTCCGGCAAAGTCCTTCAGGTGCGCGCCAAAGGCGGCGAAGAGCACCTGGTTGACGGCCCAGAAGAGCGAAAGGCCGAGCACACAGAACCAGATGGTTTCGTTGCCGTGAATATTCCTAAGGTTCTTCTTGAGATATTGGCCGCGGATATAGGTCTTGGGATCCAGGCGCAGGGCGGAGTCTCCGGGCTTGTATTCGGGAATGCGCATGGCGGTCAGGCTCTGCGCCACGGCCCCGGCGATGAGGAGCAGTCCGGCGGGAGCGATGGCGCGCAGGATGTCCTCCTTGGTAGCGGCCTCGCCGATCAGAGACTCAAAGAGCAGTGAGAACAGAACCCCGCCCAGCAGGATGGCCACGATGGTCACGGCCTGAACTACGCCATTGGCCATGCCCAGATTGTCCTTGCCGGCCATTTCCTTGATGTAGCCGTACTTGGCCGGGGAATAGAAGGCTGACTGCGCGGCCAGAATGAGGGTCAGGGCGAAGGCCGCCTCGAACCATCCCAGGAGGTAGCTGCCGTAAATGAGAACTGTCAGCGGAATGGCCAGTCCGGCAGTCCAGCGCATGATGCGATGCTTGGAGAAACGGTCGGCCAGAAATCCGGCCGGAGTGAAGAACATGATGAAGGGCAGCAGGATACATGCGTTGACCAAGGCGGTCAGGCCGATCTGCGTGGACCCGTCATAGTATTTGAAGATCGTGTTCTGGATGATGATCTTGTGCCCGAGGTCGAGCATGGCGTTGATCAACACAACCAGCAGATAGGGCGCAAATCCGCGCATCTTAAACAGGTGCCGGTGGCTTTTTTTGCGTTCGATCATGGCTCAGTGCAATCCCAGCATGCGCAGGCAGGACGCGGTGACCAGGGCATGGGTCTGGTCGGTGAGTTCCAGTTTGTCATAGCGATGCAGCACCAGCGGCTGCATGATGGCTCCCATGAGCAGGGCCGCATGCAGGTCCGCGTCGCAGGGCGGAATCTCTCCTGCACCCATGGCCTGCCCGACAAACCGTTCGGCCATGGCCATGGGTTCGGTATCGCGGCTTAAGAGCTTGTCCTCGGGAAACCCGTGCTGGGTCAGCAGAATGAAGGCGAACCGGTCGCTGTTGTATCTGTAATGGTCATAGATGGTCTTGACGGCCAGGCCCAGGCGCAGATCGAAAGGCATGCGCTCGTCAAAGAGCACCCTTGAAACGAGCCGGGTGAACTCGTCCAGTTCACGATTGAAGAGCTTCCAGGCCATCTCCTCCTTTCCGGAGTAATAGCGGTAAAGGGCGCCTTCGGTGACGCCGGCTTCGGCCGCGATGTCCTTGATGGTGGTTCGCGCCAACCCCTTGGTGGCGAACAGGCGGATGGCCGATTCCTCGATGGTTTCGCGTTTCAAGACTGGTCGTGACATGTGTGGTCCTCCCTGTGTGCGTAAGTATGTATTTACTTATTTTTTTCTCACGTCAAGAAAAAGGGCGTGTCCTTAAGAACACGCCCTGCGAAGGAAGACCGTCGTCGTGGATCAGATGTTGCGTCCGGCGATGAGGTCCTGGATGACGGAGGGATCGGCCAGGGTGGAGGTGTCGCCGAAATCCTCCAGCGCGGTGGACCCGGAAGTGATCTTGCGCAGCACGCGGCGCATGATCTTGCCGCTGCGGGTCTTGGGCAGGCCGACGGTGAACTGGATGACCTCGGGGGAGGCCAGGGGCCCGATCTCCTTGCGCACATGATTACGCAGGGCCTTGATCAGTTCATCGGATTCATCCGCATCGGCGCGCAGGGTGACGTAGGCATAGATGGCCTGTCCCTTGATATCGTGCGGCATGCCGACCACGGCGGCCTCGGCCACGGCCGGGTGCGAAACCAGGGCGGATTCGATTTCGGCCGTGCCCAGACGGTGACCGGAAACGTTGATGACGTCGTCCAGGCGACCCATGATCCAGAAATAGCCGTCCTCGTCCTGGCGTGCGCCGTCACCGGCTTCGTAACGACCGGGGAACCGGTCAAAGTACTGCTGCTTGAAGCGCTCCGGATCTCCGAACACGCCGCGCAGCATGCCCGGCCAGGGGCGCTCGATGATCAGATGCCCGCCCTCGTTGGGTCCGGCGGGGTTGCCTTCGGCGTCCACGATGCGGGCATGCACGCCGGGCAGGGGCCGCGTGGCGGAGCCGGGCTTCAGAGGGGTAGCAAAAGGCAGGGCGGAGATGAGGATGCCGCCGGTTTCCGTCTGCCACCAGGTATCGACAACAGGCAGCTTGGAGTTGCCGATGTTCTTGTGGTACCACATCCAGGCTTCTGGATTGATGGGCTCGCCGACGCTGCCGAGCACGCGCAGGGAGGAGAGATCGTTCTTCTGCGTCCATTCGGCCCCGTCGCGCATCAGCGCCCGGATGGCCGTGGGCGCGGTGTAGAAGGACGTGATCTTGAATTTTTCCACCAGCTGCCAGAAGCGGGACGGGTCGGGGTAGGAGGGAACTCCCTCGAACATGACCGAGGTCACGCCCAGCGCCAGGGGACCGTACACGATGTAGGTGTGCCCAGTGATCCAGCCGATGTCCGCTGTGCAGAAATGGACGTCGTCATCATGGAGGTTGAAAACCAGTTGCGTGGAGTGGGCCGCATAGGTCAGGTAGCCGCCGGTGGTGTGTACGACGCCTTTGGGCTTGCCTGTGGACCCGCTGGTATAGAGAATGAACAGCAGGTCTTCGGAGTCCATGGGTTCGCAGGGGCAGGTGTCCGCAATGTTGGGGTCGGCCACCACGTCGTGCCACCACAGGTCGCGGCCTTCGACCATGTTGATGTCGTTGCCGGCCCTTTTGAGGACCACGCAGCTGGTCACGGTGGGGCAGTTGCCCAGCGCTTCGTCGACATTGCCCTTGAGCGGGATCTTCTTGCCGCCGCGCAGCACGGCGTCGGCGGTGACCAGCACCTTGGCCTCGCAGTCCTGGATGCGGTTCATCAGGCTCGCGGCCGAAAAACCGGCAAAGACGATGGAGTGGGCCGCGCCGATGCGCGTGCAGGCCAGCATGGCCACGGCCAGCTCGGGCACCATGGGCATGTACAGGGCCACGCGGTCGCCGCGCTTAACGCCCAGCTTTTTCAGGATATTGGCAAAGCGGATCACCTCGGCCAGCAGTTCGCGGTAGGAGATGTTCCGGACGTCGTCCTCGGGTTCGCCCTGCCAGATGATGGCGGCCTTGTCGCCCAGCCCGTTCTCAACATGCCGGTCCAGGCAGTTGTAGCTGACATTGAGCTGGCCGTTCACGAACCAGTTGATCCTTGGAATATTGAAATCGCAGTCCATGACCTTGTCCCAGGGTTTGCTCCAGGTGATGAGCTCCTTTGCACGGTCGGCCCAGTAACCCTCGGGGTCCTGATCGGCGCGGCGGTAATGTTCTTCGTAGGTAGCCATATCAGGGATGTGGGCGCGCTTGGCGGCCGGGGGATTGAAAAGCCGTTGTTCGTGCTGCAGGCTCTCGATATTTTCAGGTGTCATGCTGTCTCCTCCTTTGCTGTTTGGGTAGGCTGTGTCCACATCAAGGACTCGTGTCTGGCAATAGGATGTAGAAGAAATGAATTTTGTTTTCCCCCCTTTTCTGGTAAATGGCTGATATTGGCGGTTAACGGAAACGCCACCACCTTCACGTCGGTAAACGGAGCTTTTTGGACGATGAGCGTCAAACACCTGGATCTGTTGTTCAAGCCAAATTCCCTGGCCATCATCGGCGCCACCCGCGATCCCAACTCAGTCAGCGCCATCCTCATGCGCAACCTCATGTCCGGCAAATTTCTCGGACCGGTGCTGCCCGTGTCCGGAGCCCAGGAAGCCATCTTCGGGGTGCTGTCCTATGTGGATGTGGCCTCGTTGCCCCTGACGCCGGACATGGCCATCATCTGCTCCCCGGCTCAGGAAATCGCCGCCCGCCTGGTCGAACTGGCCGACAACGGCACCCATGTGGCCATGATCATGGACCCCGGTTATGCCCTGCTTGAAGCCAAAGAGCGAGCCCTGATCGACGAGCAGGTCCGGGAGGTGCTGCGTGAAAAGGACATGCGCGTGCTCGGTCCCGGCAGCCTGGGCATGATCGTCCCGGCCAGCGGGGTCAACGCCAGCCTGTCCAGGGTGGGAGCCAAAGAAGGGCGCATCGCGTTTGTGACCCAGTCCGACAGTCTGTTCGAATCGGTGCTCGACTGGGCCAGGACCAACAACGTCGGTTTTTCCCACTGCGTTTCCCTGGGCCGCCAGCTGGACGTGGATTTTTCCTGCGTCCTCGACTACCTCGGCTCCGATCCGGCCACCAAGGCCATCCTCTTGTACGTGGAAAACATCCAGGATGCACGCCGTTTCATGTCCGCGGCCAGGGCCAGCGCCCGCAACAAGCCGATTCTGGTCATCCGCCCGCGTCGCCTGCCCTGCGACCTGCGCGACGCGGCCAGCGATCTCACTGAAATGGATCAGGATCATATTTACGACGCCGCCTTCCGCCGAGCCGGCATGGTGCGCGTGGACGACATCGACTCCCTGTTCGAGGGGGCACGCACCCTGGCCAATTACAAGCCCCTGCGCGGCAACGGCCTGGCCATCATGACCAACGGACAGAGCATCGGCCTCCTGGCCGCCGACACCCTTATTAATGGTGGAGGGCAGCTGGCCTCCATCAACGAGGAGACCCAGCTCAAGCTGGAGGAGATCCTCGGCCACGAACGCTGCTCCGACAACCCCGTGACCCTGCCCTACAACGCCACTCCCGAAACCTACGCCAGGGTGTTAAGCGTGCTCGTGCGTGCGGCGGACGTGGGCTGCGTACTGATCCTGCACGTGCCCTTCCAGGGTACATCGAGCCTGGAGATCGCCCAGGCCGTGACCCAGGTGGCCAAGACCAGCCGCTGTCTGGTGCTGGCCAACTGGCTGGGCGAGGAGACGGTACAGGACACCAAGGAGGTCTTCGAGGAAGCGTCCATCCCGGTCTTCGACCGTCCGGGCAAGGCCATCATGGCCTACCTCCACATGCTGCGCTACAAGCGCACCCAGAAGATCCTGATGCAGACCCCCGACTCCCTGCCGGCGGATTTCTTTCCCGATACCGAGCACGCCCTGCAGATCATAAAGGCGGCCCTCGAAGATGACCGGAACCACCTCACCGAGGACGAATCCCGCCAGGTCCTGGCCGCCTACGGTGTGCCCGTGGTTGAGACGCGCATCTGCAAATCGGCCATGCAGGCGGTGGAAGCGGCCTCGGAGATAGGCTTCCCCGTGGCGCTCAAGATCCGTTCCCCGCAGATCAGCCAGCCTTTCGACATCGGCGGCATCGCCCTTGACCTGACCACTCCGGACCTGGTCTTCGAAGCTGCGGCGAACATGTCGGCCCGCGTTCACTCCCAGGTGCCCAACGCCTACATCGAGGGTTTCACGGTCCAGAAAATGGGCCGCAGGCCCGGTGCGCACGAGCTCTACATCTCCGTGTTCACGGACAAGATCTTCGGTCCGGTGCTGCGCTTCGGTCACGGCGGCGTCTCCGCGCCGGTCATCAACGACCACGCCGTGACCCTGCCGCCCCTCAACATGGGACTGGCCAAGGATATCATTTCCCGCACCCGCATCTTCAAGCTGCTGCAAGGTTCCAGACGACAGGCCGCGGCGGACATCGACGACATCTGCCTGGCTCTTATCCAGATCAGCCAGATGGTCATCGACCTGCCTCAGATCACGACCCTGGAGATGAACCCCATCTTCGCCGATGACCTCGGCGTGCTGGCCCTTGGAGCCAGAATCTGGATTCAGCCTACGCAGGTCTCCGGACCTGAGCGGCTGGCCATCCGCCCGTACCCCAGGGAGCTTGAGGAATGCGTGCGCCTCAAAGACGGTGAGCAGGTCCTGTTGCGTCCCATCCGCCCCGAGGACGCCCAGGCCCATCTCGAATTCATCCACAACCTGTCCGAGGAAGACCTGCGGCTGCGTTTTTTCGGTCTGGTGCAGAACTTTGTCTTAAGCGACATGCCCAAGTTCACCCAGATCGACTACGACCGCGAGATGGCCTTCATCGCGACCCGCAATGTCGATGGGGTGCCCAAGACCCTCGGCGTCGTGCGCACGTCCACCAAGCCTGACAATTCAGCCGCCGAGTTCGCCATCATCGTCGCCTCGGAAATGAAGGGCACGGGACTGGGCTCGGTGCTGTTTGAAAAGATGATCCGCTACTGCAAGGGGCGGGGGACCCGCTACCTGGAGGGGCAGACCATGCCGCGTAACAAGGGCATGATCGGGCTGGCCAAGCGCTTCGGTCTGGCCGTCAGCCACAACTACGAGGAGGAACTCGTGGAGATGCGGCTGCCGCTCTGGGAGTGGGAGCCGAAACGTTGAGAAATAGGTAGGGACTTTGTGGACTCTGTGGACGTTGTGGACTTTGTGGACAAGAGCTAGCTTCAGGTCCGCATGGTCCTTCCCTTCGCCTTTCGGCGCCTGAAAATTTCAGGCCTTCCTGGCATCTGGATAATTCAATCGATTTCCGTTAAACGATTTCTCTTCCATAACCGAGCCTGCCTCCGCGTGAGCGAAGGGCAGGCCTTAAGACGTGTTCAAGACTGGTCTTTTTCCTGGCGAGGGGAAAGATTGCAGGAGGATATATGCAAGACAAGAATACGGCCACGTTGACCATCGACGGCCAGACCTACGAGTTGCCCATTGTGCGCGGCACTGAAGGCGAGGTCGCGGTGGACGTGAGCAGTCTGCGCAGCCGGTCGGGGATCATCACCCTGGACCAGGGCTACGGCAATACCGGTTCGTGCTACAGCGCCATCACCTTTGTGGACGGCGAGAAGGGGATTCTGCGCTACCGCGGGTACCCCATCGAACAGCTGGCCAGGCAGAGTTCCTTTGTGGAAACGGTCATGCTGCTGGTGTTCGGCGAACTGCCCACCCGCGAGGAGCGGGCCGCGTTTCGCACCATGCTCGGCGATTCGGCCCTGCTGCATGAGGACCTCATGCACCACTTCGAAGGTTTTCCGCCCAACGGGCACCCCATGGCCATCCTTTCGGCGGTCATCAATTCGCTCGGGGCCTACAATCCCGACCTGCTGGACATCCAGACCGAGGCGGAGTTCCGCAAGGCCGTGGCCAAACTGGTCAGCAAGGTGCGCACCATCGCGGCTTTCAGTTACCGCAAGTCCACCGGCCTGCCCATCATCTACCCGGACCCGAGCCGCTCATACTGCGAAAACCTGCTGCACATGATGTTTTCCGTGCCCTACAAGGAGCACGTGCCCACCCCCGAGGCCCAGAAGGCCCTGTCGCAGTTCCTGCTGGTCCACGCCGACCACGAGCAGAACTGCTCCTGCTCCACGGTGCGCATGGTCGGATCGAGCGAGGCCAACCTTTTCGCCTCGGTCTCGGCCGGCATCTGCGCCCTGTGGGGACGCCTGCACGGCGGGGCCAACTCCGCCGTGGTGCACATGCTCGAAGGCATCCGCGACGGGGATTACACGGTCAAGGACTGCATCGAGAAGGTCAAACGCAAGGAATTCAGGCTCATGGGTTTCGGTCACCGGGTCTACAAGAACTTCGACCCTCGGGCCAAGGTGTTAAAAGACTGCGCCCAGAACCTGCTATCGACCCTGCACATCAGGGACCCGTTCCTGGACATCGCCCAGGAGCTCGAAGAGATCGCGCTGAAAGACGACTATTTCCTGTCGCGCAAGCTCTATCCCAACGTGGATTTCTATTCCGGGCTTATCCTGCGCGCCCTGAACATCCCGGTGAACATGTTCCCGGTCATGTTTGCCATCGGTCGCCTGCCGGGCTGGATCGCGCACTGGCACGAGCAGCACCTCGAAGAGAACACCCGCATCCACCGCCCCCGCCAGATCTACGTGGGGCCGAACTTCCGGGACTACATACCGATGAAGGATCGCTGATCAAGAGGGCGGCCTCTACGGAAATGATGTGGATCATTAATGCGTTGACACACCATCCGATCGTATAGGCAGGCCCTGTCCCTGGCTTCTTCGGTTGCGATCCAGAAAATTCTGGTATTCAATCCTGGTTCCCCTTAGACTTTTCTTCAAATTTGCACGGGAAAAGCATTTGTTGCCATGGAATGGAGGAGAGAATGCCCATCAATCAAGCCATGAACACCACGAGTCGCGAAATCCGCCGACACGATGCGTCCGACGGGATGTTTGCGGCGAAAGGTCCCGCAATCTCCCTGAACCGCGAAGCCGTAGACGCCTTTTGCCTGAAATGGGGCGTGTCGGAACTGGCGCTTTTTGGCTCGGTGCTGCGCGAAGATTTCAAAGCTGAAAGTGATGTCGATGTGCTGGTTCGATTTAAGGACCAAGCCCGCCCGACGCTTTTCGACATGGTTCGCATGCAGAATGAACTGGAAGGGATTATTGGCCGCAAGGTCGATCTGGTCAGCCGACGCGCTGTGGAAAAAAGCCGCAATCATATCCGGCGAAATGCGATTTTGCAAAGCGCGGAGGTCATTCATGGATCGTGACCGTGCGTACCTTTTCGACATCGTGGAGGCAGCACGACTTGCACTGTCCTATGTCGATGGTCAGACGCTCGAAGATTTCCTGCGCGACACGCAACGCCAAGACGCGGTGATCAGACGTATCGAGATCATCGGGGAAGCGGCGCGACGCGTTTCGGCGCAAACTCGGGACCAGCATCCTGAAGTACCCTGGGCGGCCATGGTCGGCATGCGCAACCTCATGATCCACGATTACGACGATGTGGATATGGATATTGTCTGGGATACGGTTCACCGGGATCTGCCCGAACTTCTCGCGTTGCTGGAGCCGCTGTCGGCAGATCCGAAAAGATGATGGAGAGGAAGTAAGGGACCCGCGCCGAACGTTTTCGTGCCACACCGTCCAATCGTATAAGGGCAGGCCTCTGTGCCTGCCCTTTTTCGGCCCCTTCGCCAGGGGTTTTCATGGCATGTCAAGAGGGCCGCCCCTACGATTTCTGGGTCATGAGCACCGAGAAGAAGATTACGCAGGCCGCGGCCATCTGCACGAGGTTCATGGTTTCACCCAGGAAAACGAAGCCGCAGCCCACGGCCACCAGGGGGATGAGATTGATGTGCGCCGAGGCCGTGCTCGCGGGCATGCGGGTGATGGCCCAGTTGTAGAGGGAGAATGCGCCGAGCGTCACGCCTGCGCCGAGAAAGACGAGGATGAGGATCAGGTCCAGATCGAAGGTGCCGGCCGGGACATCCATCAGGTGGGCGATTCCCGGCGAAAAGAAGAGGCAGCCCGTGACGACCTGCATGACCGTAAGCGTCCATGCGTCATAGCGCCTGCCGAGGATGCGGATGATGATCATGTTCGCGGCCGCGCAGACCATGGCCAGAAACTCCATGCTGTTGCCCAGCAGCGGGGAGGGGGCGGACTCGGTGGCCTGTCCGGCGAGGGTCAGGACCGCGACGCCCGCCACGGAAAGAAGCAGCCCGGCGACGACGCGCGTGCTCAGGGGTTCCTTGAGGATCATCCACGCGGCAACGGCGACGAGCAGGGGGACGGAGGCGGAGATGATTCCGGCCTGGGCGGAGCTGGTCAGGTTCAGGGCCGCCGATTCGAGCCAGAAGTAGAGACAGGGCTGGAAAACGACGGCGGCCAGGAGCAGCTTCCAGTCGCCCTTGCGGTATGCGGACAGGCTCACCGTCCGGTACAGCGGCAGGATGCACGCAAGAGCGATGATCATGCGTAGCCACATCACGCTCATGGGATGCAAGTTCTCAAGGGCGATGCGCATGCTCGAAAAGGATGCGCCCCACAGCACCACCGCGCCGAGCACGGCCAGACGGGGCAGCAGGGCGATGGGACTTGCGGTGGTGAGGGAAAGGGATTCGGATTTCATGCAGGCTCCACAGGTCGCTGAAGAAGGATGGTGGCGCCGCGCTTCACGGCCGCTGCGCATAGTGTCCGGGAGTGGCGATGGTGTAAAGCCTGAATTTCCCACGGCACAACACGACAAACGCCGATGGTTGGCAGGCCGCCCCAAGACGGCGATCTGCTGCGTCAGCGACAAAGGCCGGACCGTTTTCAAGCCCATGACTGCGCGCCCTGAATTTTGTCACTTCCCTGTATCTCACCATTTTTTCAGCGGGCCGCAATTTCCATCAGTCAGTAAGCCTCAGCGCTTCAGGTATGACGCGCTGCGCACGCAGTTTCTTCCCTCGGACTTTGCTCGATAGAGGGCTTCGTCGGCCAGGCGCAGCAGCATGGGCGAGCTGCCTCCATCTTCCGGAGTAAGTGCCGCCAGTCCGATGCTGACGGTGATCCGGGAGTGAGGCGAGTAAACGTGCGGCATGTTCAGATCCGCAATGAAAATCCGCAGGCGCTCGGCAAGCTCGAGCCCTCCCGAAGCGGTGGTGTCCGGCAGGATCATGCAGAATTCCTCCCCGCCATACCTGGCGGCCAGATCCCCCTGGCGGCGGGCGCTGGATCGCATTGCCTCCGCCACACGCCGCAGGCAGTCATCGCCCTGCTGGTGCCCGTAGTGATCATTGTATTTCTTGAAGTGATCGATATCGAGCATGATGAGCGAGAGCGACGTTTTGTTGCGTGCCGCCCGCGCCCATTCTTCGCTGATGGCCGTGTCGAACTTGCGGCGGTTGGCAATGCCCGTAAGCCCGTCGGTGGTCGAAAGCTCCGAGAGTCTTTGATTGGCCTCCTGCAGTTCACTGGTCCGTTGCAGAATCTTGGCCTCGAGCTGTTCGTTCAGATGCACCAGCGCGTTCTGTGAGACGAGAAAGCGGGTCAGGTCGCGGGCCATGCCCCAGATGTGGGTGACCCGGCCTGCCTCATCCTTGACCGGCACGAGCAGGGTTTCGAACAGGCGCTCGCTGCCGTCCAGAACGGGGCGCTGCTCAAAGGTCACGGCCTCTTTGGTGGCCATGCATTCGTAGTATCCGGCAATGAGATGGTCGGCGCCTGGCCCGAAGCCTATGATGGAGCGCACCGTGGCCCCGGGCACCTGTCTGGCATCAAGGCGGACGGCAGCGGCGTTGGCCGTCAGCAGCTCGAAGTCATCCCCCAAAGGCTTACAGATCCAGAACGGGTCACTGGAATGCTTCCAGAGCTCCTCGAAGAAGTGGATCATCGACCTTGCGTCAAAAGGCTGGGCCGGAGAGATTGGTGCGGAAGGGTTCATCTGTTCTCGTAGTGCAATCTGAGCGATGCGGGTCACTGCGCAAGCGCGGCGAGGCTAGAGCAGCAAGGGATTTGAGCCTTGGCGTATCGCCGTTGTTTCAGCGGACAGCGGATTATGAATTTTCAAGGCACCATACAGCCAGACCTCAGGCGCCTTGAAGGCAACATTGATACGCAAAAGTGACGCCTTTTGAAAAGCGGAATTTACCCGTTTTCCCCCTTGACCTTCAGTATTTATGCTTATATTTGAGCAATCGTTCAAATATTGTTTTAAGCGTTGGGAGGCTCCATGATTGATGTCTGTAGAGTCCGCTGCATCCACCAGGACAGCGTGAACAGGGCGCTTGAAGGCAGGACTGATGACAACGTGCTGGAGGAGGCAGCGAGACTCCTGGGCGTGATCTCCGACCCGACGCGTCTTAAAATCATGGATGCTCTGCGCCTTGGGGAGTTGTGCGTCTGCGATCTGGCGAAAGTGCTCGGAATGTCCGTGTCCGCCATTTCCCATCAGCTTCGTCTGCTCCGTGCGTCCCGTCTGGTGCAGAACAGGCGGGACGGAAAAATCATTTTTTACTCGATCCATGACGAGCACGTCGAAAAGCTCATGGACATGGCCCTTGATCACTGCCGGCAGAGGTGCGGGGCATGATGGAGTTTCTGGACGCCTGCTGGGATATTCTGGTCGATTCCTCCATCTGGATGCTTTTCGGCTTCCTGATGGCCGGGCTGCTGCGCGCCTTTGTGCCGTCCGACCTGGTGGCGCGGCACTTGGGCCGGAAACGGTCCGGCAACGTTTTCAAGGCCGCGCTGTTCGGGATACCGCTGCCCCTGTGCAGCTGCGGGGTCATCCCGGCGGCGGCGGGGCTGCGCAGCCAGGGCGCGAGCAAGGGGGCCACCGCCTCGTTTCTGATCTCCACCCCGGAGACCGGCGTCGATTCCATCGCCGTGAGCTGGGCCTTGCTCGATCCGCTGATGACGGTGACAAGGCCCCTTTCGGCCTTCGTGACGGCCATGTTCACGGGACTCTTCATCGACGCGGCGGACAGAGACGCTGATCCCGTACCCGTTCCGCCCCTGAGGCCACTGGGCGCCCCGGTCGCCTGCACCGCCGATACGTGTTCCTGCGCGGCGCCGCAGGAGGAGAACCCGGCGCAGCGGCCTGCTTTGCTCAAGCGCTTCCTGGACGGTCAGCGTTTCGCCTTCGACGACCTCATGGGTGACATCGCGCCCTGGTTCGGCCTCGGCATCCTGCTCGCGGCAGGCATCACCATTTTCCTGCCGGACGACATGGGCCGCATGATCCCCGGCGGCGGGGTCACCGCAATGCTGGGCATGCTTGCCGTCTCCCTGCCCATGTATGTCTGCGCCACGGCCAGCACGCCCATAGCGGCGGCTCTGGCCCTGAAGGGTTTCTCCCCAGGGGCGCTGCTGGTCTTTCTGCTCGCCGGACCGGCCACCAACGCGGCCACCGTGGTCATGGTCGGTAGGCTGCTGGGCAAAAAATCCGCCATCATCTATGTGGGGTCCATCGTCGTCGTCACTCTTGCCTGCGCCGTAGCGGTCGATGCCCTCTACCTCTGGCTCGGCTTTGAAGTGCATGCCTGGCTCACAGACTCCGGGGCCGAGGAGATGGGACTTATTTCCATCGTGGCCGCCCTGGTCATGCTGGTGGTGCTGGGACGCTCGTTGGTGAGGATGGCGATGCGGAAATTCGGGCTACGCAGGTGACTTGCGAGGATAGGGAAGAACTTCGTCAGCGTGAACTTGAAAGCCGTAGCGGTCAATCCCATTTTTGTTTCCACACATAAAGACATGAAGATGGATTGCCGCGTCGAAGACTCCTCGCAATGACGCTTTAACCCGCCAGTCTTTGTGAAACTGAAAACCGTTTTTTACCGTAATTTGCAAAGATGAAATGCCACATAAGGGGCTCACGATGACATTGCGAGGAGTCTTCGACGCGGCAATCCATGCCTTTCCTCGAGACAGATCATTCGTGTTCCGCACAAAAAATCCCCCCGACAGCATAAAGCGGCCGGGGGGATTTTTTGTGCGGAGCTTCAGGCTATTTCGTCAATCGTCCGATGCACGCCAGCCCATCCTCTTCCAGCGCCACGAGGTCATTGTAGACCTCGCGCTTGCGGATGAGCACGTGCTTGTCGCCCTCGACCATGACTTCCGCAGCCCTGGGGCGGGAATTGTACTGCGAGGACATGACAAATCCATAGGCGCCGGCTGAAAAGGCGGCCAGCAGATCGCCCTGGGCGACCTTGGGGAAGGTGCGATTCTTGGCCAAAAAGTCGCCGGATTCGCAGATGGGGCCGACCACGTCGGCGGTCATCTCCTCGCCGTTGCCTTCGCGTACCGGGGCCAGGCGGTGATAGGAGCCGTACAGGGAGGGGCGGACCAGGTCGTTCATGGCCGCATCGACGATGACAAAATTCTTGCCCTCGTTGGTCTTGGTGTACTGGACTTCGGTCACCATGATGCCGGTATTGCCCGCGATGACCCGGCCAGGCTCGAGGATGAGGGTCACATCCAGCTCCTTGAGGGATTCGACCAGCGCCTTGCCCAGCTCCTCGGGGTGCGGCGGGGCTTCCTCATTGTAGGTGATGCCAAGTCCTCCGCCCAGATCCAGATATTTGATCGTGATGCCCATTTCAACGAGCTGTCCGTGGAATTCCTTGAGCTTGTCCAGCGCCTCCATGAACGGGGAGAGCTGGGTCAGCTGTGACCCGATGTGGCAATCAATGCCCACGGGCTCGACATTGGGCAGGCTCATGGCCTTGGCGTAGACCTTGAGGGCGTCGCTCCGGGACAGGCCGAACTTGTTTTCCTTGAGGCCGGTGGAGACGTAGGGGTGGGTCTTGGGGTCCACGTCCGGATTGATGCGCAGACTCACCCGCGCGACCTTGTCCAGATCGGCAGCAACGGTGTTGATGCGCTCAAGCTCCTGCTCCGACTCCACGTTGAACATGAGGATGCCTGCAAAAAGGGCTTCCTGAATCTCAACGGTTTTCTTGCCAACGCCCGAATAGACGATTTTCCCCGGATCCACCCCGGCCCTGAGCGCCCGGAAGAGTTCGCCGCCGGACACGATGTCCGTGCCCGCGCCTTCCTGTGCCAGAATCTTCAGAAAACTCATGTTTGAGTTGGCCTTGACCGAGTAGCAGGTCAGGTGATCGATGCCGTCGAAGGCGGTGTCAAAGGCCTTGAAGTGACGCTTGAGGGTCGTTGCGGAGTAGATGTAGAGCGGGGTGCCGTACTCATGAACGAGATCGGCCACCGCGATGTCTTCGGCGTGAAGTTGGCCATTTTTGTATTGGAAATAGTGCATGGTGGTTCTCCTGTCGGGATTATTGGGCTGGGCTTAGAGTGATGATTTCGGACAACGCGGGCTCGATGATCTGGTGCGTGTTGTCCGCCTTGAGCCGAATGCGCAGGGTCTGGGCCGGCAGGGGCTCGCAGATGGTGAAAATGTAGCTGTTCTCCTGGCGGTACACCCCGGTGCTGAAGGGGTAGTACTTGCGCACGAAGGATGGGGTGAACGGGCAGGTGGGACAGCCGTCCTGTTCGATCTCGACCATGAAATGTTCCAGGTTGACGAGCCGTCCGCCAAGTTTGGCGTTGATCAGTATGCAGCCCTGCTCCAGGCGGGCCTCCATGTGGTTGATCTGGATCATCTCTTCGGTGGCGATGGGCTGGGGCCATTCCTTTTTGCCGCAGGCGGCGAGGACGAGAAAGAGGCACAGGAGAAGAGTACGTTTCATGACGATCCTGCCATTGCTTTCCACTGGTGGAGCAGGGTGAGCGCGTCCAGGGGGGAAAGCTCGTTGACGTTGAGTTTTTTCAAGGCGGTCACAACTTCGTGCTCCTCGGGCTTCTTCTGTACAGCCGGGGTGCGACCGAGGCCGGGGAGGGAGACCTGCCTTGTGATCATATCGCTGCGCCGCGCCCCGCCAGGGGCATGGCGTTCCAGCACTTCCAGCACTTCCTTGGCCCTGGTCACGACCGCAGCCGGGACCCCCGCCAGACGCGCCACCTCAATGCCGTAACTGCGATCGGCGGGTCCGGGGACCATGCGGCGCAGAAAGACGATGTCGCCCTTCCATTCCTTGATGGCGATATTGTAATTGCGCACGCCGGGCAAGCGTTCCTCAAGCACGGTCAGTTCGTGGTAGTGCGTGGCGAACAGGGTGCGGATGCCGCCCTGCCTGCGGGCCAGCTCTTCAGCCACGGCCCACGCCAGGGACAGCCCGTCAAAGGTGCTCGTGCCCCGGCCGATCTCGTCCAGGATGACCAGGGAGCGCTTGCCAGCCTGGCGCAGGATGCGGGCGGTCTCGGTCATCTCGACCATGAAGGTCGACTGGCCCATGGCCAGGTTGTCCGACGCGCCGACACGGGAAAAAATGCGGTCGCACAGCCCCAGTCGGGCCGAGGCCGCGGGCACGAAGGAGCCCATCTGGGCCAGGATGCAAATGAGCGCCACCTGCCGGAGCACCGTGGACTTGCCGGCCATGTTCGGGCCGGTGATGAGCAGCACCCGGCCGGAGTCGTCGAGGGTCAGGTCGTTGGGTATGTAGCTTGAGCGTCCCTGCACCGCCTCGACCACGGGGTGCCGGCCTCCCTTGATGGCGACATCCAGGCCGTCATGCAGCCGGGGCCGGCTCCATTCCCATTTGCGCGCGGCCTGGGCCAGCCCCTGCGCGAAATCGAGCTCGGCCAGCACCTCGGCCATGGCCATGAAACGGGCCCGGTGTCCGGCCACCTCTTCGCGCAGCTGGAGGAAAAGTTGGTATTCCTTGGTCTTGCGCCGATCCGAGGCGCTCAGGAGCTTGTCTTCGAGAATCTTGAGCTCATCGGTGATATAGCGCTCGGCGTTGACCAGGGTCTGGCGGCGGATGAAATGCGCCGGCGGTTCGGCCACCACGGCCTTGCTGAGCTCAAAATAGTAGCCGAACACCTTGGTGAAGCCGAGTTTGAGCTTGGGCAGCTCGCAGGCCGCGCGCTCGCGTTCGAGCATGGCGGTGAGAGCCGCTTCGCCATGGTCGGTCAGCTCCATGAGCTCGTCCAGGGCCGGATCGTAGCCGGACCTGAACAGCCCGCCCTCGGTAATGACCGGCGGCAGGGAATCGGTCAGGGCGCGGGAGAGCAGGGCGTGCACGTCGTCCAGATTATCCCACTGGCGCATCAGCGCGGACAGTCTGGGCGGCGGGGATTCAAGGGCCGACAGGGTTTGCCGAAGCTTCGGCAGCACAGCCAGCGAGGTCTTGAGCGCCCCGAAATCCTTGGGCGTGGAGCGGTTGACAACGATGCGTGTGCACAGTCGCTCCAGATCATAGACATTGTCCAGGGCGCGGCGCAGGTCGTCACGGACCGCATCGGCATCGTGCAGATAGGACACCAGCTCCTGCACCGGCAGAATGCTGCCCAGATCCTTGAAGGGCTGGCGCATGCGCGTCTCCAGCAGCCTGCCGCCCATGGGGGTCTGGGTCTGGTCCAGTACATGCCGCAGCGTGCCGCGGCCCTTGGCACCGCCCATGGTCCTGAAAAGCTCCAGATTGCGCTCCGTGACCTCATCGAGGAGCAGGGTCGCGGAGAGGTCCAGGGGCCTGAAGGGGGCGAGGTGGGTCAGGTCGCGCTTCTGGGTCAGCTCCAGATAGGTCAGCAGCGCTCCGCAACAGCGCGTCAGGGCGGGCTTGTCGCCTAGATCAAGGGTTTCAAGGCTGGGCACCCCCTGGGCGCGCAGAATCTTGCCCTCCGCGCCGCGACCGTCGAAATAGGATTTCTGCGGATACCGCGACAGTCTGGCCTGCCACTGTTCCAGCCCCTTGGGCAGGGCCTGGCTGTCGGTCAGCAGCAGTTCGCGCGGATCCATCTTGACCAGCCACTGCCAGAGCACGGGCTCGTTTTTGGTCTGGATGCCGGACCAGGCGCCGGTGGAAAAATCAACCCAGGCCAGGCCGCCGCCAAGATCCGCATCCCAGAACAGGGCGCCCAGAAAATTATGTCCCTTGGCATTGAGGCTGATGTCTTCAACCACGGTGCCGGGGGTCAGCACCCTGGTCACTTCACGCTTGACCAGGCCCTTGGCCTGCCTGGGGTCCTCGACCTGGTCGCAAAGGGCCACCTTGTATCCTTTGTCCAGAAGCTGGCGCAGATACTCGTCGATGGCGTGATGGGGCATCCCGCACATGGGAACGGGATTGTCCGCACCGGGGTTGCGGCTGGTCAGGGCGATCTGTAGTTCCCTAGCCGTGATCTGGGCGTCCTCGAAGAAGAGTTCGAAAAAATCACCCATGCGGAAAAAGACCAGAGTGTCCGGATATTCTTCCTTGACCCGCAGATACTGCTCCATCATCGGCGTGACCTTGAGCGTGCTCATGAAGCCTCGTCGCTTAAAAGCTGGCGGATGGTGATGGAGTGCCAGGACATGCACTTGGGGCAACAGAAGAAAATCTGCCCACGCTTCAGGCCGCAGCGGCCGCACACAAAGCGCTTGGCTTCCCGCGCCCGGCGCAGCAGAAATTCCAGCTGCAGCTCGAAAACCGGGGTCATGCGCTGTTCGGGTAGGGACATGGTCAGAAGCTCCAGACGGGCGGGCCAGAAGGCCGGGCTCATGAGCAGGGCTTTCTCCTGCCAGGTCTTGGCCTCTTCGACCCGGTCATGGGCGCGCAGCAGACAGCCTGCGTAGTGCAGCGGGGCCAGGCCAGGGGGATGTCTGTCGATGACGGCCAGCAGCCTGTCCAAATATGAGGCCGGAATGATGGCCTTTACGGGGACCCCCGAGTCCTCGAAATCAAGCAGGGGGTCGAGCAGAACGAAACCCAGATTCGGACCCACGACCCCAAGCCCCTGATCCAGAAGGGTCAATACATTATCCCAGGCTTCCTGGGTGATCTGGAACATGATCCCTTCCAGCCAGGCTTCCGGCGAGGCAGGATGGATTTCCCTGGCTTCGGCCAGAAGGCCCAGATCCGCCACGCCGCCCCCGGCCGTGGCGGCCCGGACCAGGTAATGCGCCGCCTGCAGGTTGTGTCCCATCTTCTTGTATTGCCTGCTGGCGGACAGAAAATCTCCGCCCTTGGCGTGCAGGAGGGCCAGTTCCAGATCCAGGGCCGGGTTGTCGCCACCGATTTCACGGCATTTGAGCAAGGCCTCCTGGGCCCGGTCCAGAATACCCGCCCGGGAATAGTCGCGGCCAAGCTCAAACCAGACCCGTGCCTGGTCCTCGCGGCTCAGATCCGTGCGTTGCAAGAGTGAGCTGCGCATCTGGATGGCCCTGTCCAGCTCCCCGCGCATGCGGTAGAGGTTGCCAAGAGCCGAGCAGATATCCACGGCCCCCTGATGGTTGCGCATGGCGCGCGAGAGATCATCGATGGCAGCCAGGGCATCCTGGGCCGGGTTGGGCGGCACGGGCGAAAAAAGATCGCCATGATCGTGTATCCCAAGCAGGGATCTGAGCCATTGCATGAATTATTCTCCAAGCTGAACCAATCAGAAAATCAAGGCCACTGGCCACATCTCACACATCACGCTTCACACATCACGCTTCACACATCACGCTTCACACATCACGCATTACGCTTCACGTACTCCGCCCCAAATGCTTCGCATACCATTCCCCCGCATGCGCCAGCCCCTGCCGGACATCCCAGGTCGGCTCGTAGCCGAGCAGGTTGTGGCTCTTCGATATGTCGGCCAGGGAGTGGCGGACGTCCCCGGCCCGAAAATCCCGATGCGAGGGCAGGGCTTCGGCGCAGCCGGGAACAAATTTGGCCGCCTCGTCACGGATAAGGAAAAACAGCTCGTTGAGCGTGGTGCGCTGCCCAAAGGCCACGTTGAAAACCTCACCGGCAACGGTCTTGTTGGTGCAGGCTGCCAGGATGTTGGCCTGAACGCAATTGTCGATGAAGCAGAAATCACGACTGGTCTCACCGTCGCCGTTGATCCAGACCGTTTCTCCGCGAAGCAGGCCCGCGAACCATTTGGGGATGACAGCCGCATAGGCGCCCTCGGGGTCCTGGCGTTTGCCGAAGACGTTGAAGTAACGCAGTCCCACGCAGTCCATGTCATAGGTCTTCAGGAAAACCTCGGCGTAGAGTTCGTTGACGTATTTGGTCACCGCGTAGGGAGACAGGGGCTTGCCGATGTGCTCCTCGACCTTGGGCAGGCCGGGGTGGTCGCCATAGGTGGAACTTGAGGCCGCGTAGACGAAGCGGGAAACCCCGCAATCCTTGGCAGCGACCAGCATGTTCAGAAAGCCGGTCACATTGTTGGCGTTGGTCAAAAGCGGGTCCACGATGGAGCGTGGCACGGAGCCAAGGGCCGCCTGATGCAGGACAAAATCAACTCCGCCGCAGGCATCGACGCAGGTTTGCGGGTCGCGGATGTCGCCTTCGATGAAGCGAAAACGCGCCCACTGCTCGGACGTGACGCTCAGGCGGACTTCGTCGAGGTTCTTGCGGTGGCCGGTGGAAAAATTGTCCAACCCGGTGACCTGTTGGTCGTTGCGCAGCAGGGTCTCCAGCAGATTTGAGCCGATAAATCCGGCCACGCCGGTGATCAGCCAGTGACGCCGGGATTCAAGAGAAGGAAATGGTTGATTCATGATTTACCCGATGTGAGGAAAAAAATTGCGTCCCGAAGCGATGAGCCTTGGGACGCGTGACAGCAGAGGGTACGACGAATCGTGCCGGATGCTCAATTCTGGATGTTCTCGGTGGATTCCTGAGTGGTGTACTCGTCCATGGTCTTGGGGCGCAGGGAGGCAACTTCACGCTCCAGCGCGTCCACTTCTTTTTTATACTGGCGGCACTGCTTGGACAGGCGTACTTTTTCCAGGAAAAAGTAGCAGGTGCAGAGCAGCGAGCCGATCACAAAGGCCATGAGGATTATCAGGTAGAAGGGAACCGCTTCAGTCTGGTAGTGCCAGCCGAAGACTTTGAGTTCCAGCGCCAGTTCCTGGATCAGGATCTCATGGTTCTGAACAAAAAAGAGCATGGAGAAGAAGAAAAGGGCAACCAGCCCCAACACCTTGAGATATCGCATCCGTATCACCTCTACCGTTGAAGGTTGTTGAAAAAGGGCTTCAGGCGTTCATAGGTCGAGCGCAGGTGCTCGGGCAGAACGCTTGTTTCCGACATGACGGCCATGAAGGAGTGGTCGCCGTTCCAGCGTGGCACCAGGTGCACATGCAGGTGCTCGCGGATCCCCGCACCGGCGGCTTCGCCTATATTGACCCCAATATTTATTCCGTGCGGATTGAAAGCCTGTTCTAGGACAAAAGCGCACTTTTGTACATAGTCCATAACCTCGTGGCATTCCCTCGCATCAAGCGCGGTGATGTTGCTGACGTGCCGGTACGGGGTGACCATGAGATGCCCGTTCGAGTAGGGGAAGATGTTCATGATCACAAAACAGTGCTCGGCGCGGTGCAGCACGAATCGCTCTGCGTCGCCTTCTGGGGACTCGGGCAGGCAGAAGACGCACGAGTCGGGCTTGGGGCCGAGAATGTAGTTGATGCGCCAGGGGGCGTGGAGCGTCTTCATGGTCACAGGATCTGGCTCAGGAATTTCTGGGTGCGCGGATGTTCCGGGCTGGTGAAGAAATGTTCCGGGGTGCCGGTCTCCACGATCTGCCCGTGATCCATGAAAATGACCCGGTCGGCCACTTCGCGGGCAAAACCCATCTCGTGGGTGACAACGACCATGGTCATGCCTTCCCGGGCCAGGGTGACCATGACGTCAAGGACTTCGCCGATCATTTCCGGATCCAGGGCCGAGGTCGGTTCGTCAAACAGCATGATCTTGGGGTTCATGGCCAGGGCGCGGGCGATGGCCACACGCTGCTGCTGCCCGCCGGAGAGCATGGCCGGGTAGACCTCGGCCTTTTCTCGGATGCCGACCTTGTCCAAAAGGCTGAGCGCCCGCTTTCTGGCTTCGAGTTCAGACACCTTCTTGAGCTTCATGGGTGCCATGGTCAGGTTGCCGAGCACCGTTTTGTGCGGGAAGAGGTTGAAGCTCTGGAAGACCATGCCCAGTTCCTGGCGGATCTGGTTGATGTCGTTGATTTTGGCGTTGATATCCTTGCCGTCGACCATGATGCTTCCGCTGTCGATGGTTTCCAGACGGTTGATGGAGCGCAGCAGGGTGGACTTACCCGATCCGCTGGGGCCGATGATGACCACCTTCTCCCCGGAATTGATGGTCAGGCTGACATCGTGCAATGCCTGCAACTGGCCAAAGAACTTGTAGACGTTCTTGATCTCGATGATGGGCCTAGTCGCGCTCATAATAATTCAACCTCTGTTCCATTTTGCTGACGCCCTTGGACAAGAAGAGCGTGATGACCAGGTAGACAAGGGCCACCATGGTGTACGTCTCGAAATACAGAAAGGATTCACTGGCGAATTCCCGGCCTCGGCGCAACAGATCCGACACGGCCAGGATGGAGACCAGGGAGCTGTCTTTCAAGAGGGCGATGAATTCGTTGCCCACCGGCGGCAGGATGGTCCGCCAGGCCTGGGGCAGGATCACGTACATCATGGTCTGGACGCGGTTAAAACCCAGGGACCTGGCCGCTTCGGCCTGCCCCTTGTCGATGGAGTCGATGCCGGCCCGGAAAACTTCGCCCATGTATGCGCCGTAGCAGACCCCCATGGCGAGGACCGCTGCAGCCATGGGCGGAAGGTCCTTGAACAGGTCCAGGCGACCGAGGGCGAAATAGATGTAAAAGAGCTGCACCAGAAGCGGGATGCCGCGGATGACTTCGACATAGGTCGAGGCGATGAGGTTGATGAACTTGTTGCGCGACAGGCGGCCCAGGCCCGTAAAAAGGCCGATCACCAGCGAGAGCAGGATGGACAGGATAGTGACCTGGAACGTGACCAGGACCCCGTCGGGAAGAAATTTCAGGACTCGCCAGTAGGGGTCGGGCTGCGTCACGCAGAGGTAGATGATGATGCCTATGGCGCCGAAGAACGTGAGCCACCATGCGTTGAAAAGGCCCGAATCCTTTTTGAGGGGGATGGCGGCACCGTCACCGATGTCGATCTTGACGGCTTTTTTGGAAAATTGTGGGTTCATGACCGGCCTTGTCGTAATCGCTGGAAAAAAAAGGAAAACCGGGGCGTTGGCCCCGGTTTATGACATTATCTGGATCCGAACCATTTGGCGTAGATCTTGTCGTACTCGCCATTAGCCTTGATGGCGGCCAGGGCGGAATTGAGCAGGTCGATGATTTCCTGGTTCCCCTTGTTCACGGCAAAGCCCAGGTATTCCGGGGATTCAGGAGCAATGAGGAAGGCCAGGGTCAGCTTCTGGGAGTACTGCTCGTGCTGCAGCGCATAGTTGGAAGCCACGGTGTCGTCGGCGATGACGGCGTCGATGCGACCATTATAGAGGTCTTCCACGGCCAGGCCGATCTCGTCGTAGGACTTGGCGGTGGCGCCTTCGATCTTCTTGCATACAAAATAACCGGTGGTGCCCATCTGGGAAGCCACGGTCTTGCCAGCCAGGTCTGCCACGGAGGCAATGGGCGAGCCCTTGGGAACGATGACGCCCTGCTTCACTTCAAAGTAGGGGTCGGAAAAAGCCATGTTCTGCTTGCGCTCTTCGGTGATGGACACCGAGGAGGCAATGGCGTCGTACTTGCCAGCGGCGAGGCCTGCAAAGATGCCGTCCCATGCGGTGTTCTTGAGGATCGGGTTGAAGCCGCCAGCCTTGCCCATGGCCACAACGACCTCGGGACCGAAGCCCACGATGTTTTTGTCGGCGTCGATCATTTCCATGGGCGGATAGGTGGCATCCACCGCAAAGACGACATCCTTGGCCAGAGCGTTTCCGGCCATCAGAAAAAGAGCCAGCAGAACAAGTGTAATCCGTGTACGCATACGACCTCCAAACCTGGTAAAATGATGAAGTGGTCCGACAAGCCAAAATGACAAAAAATCGTTAAAGAATTGCATTGCTTTGGTCAAGAAACGGCTTTGGGGGCCGTCCGGCCGCCCTCAAGCGACCTGGCCATGCGTCTGGCGTAGGCCAGTTGCTCGTCACGCGTGCGCACTTCACCGTTGAGCACAGCCCGCTTCACCGCGCCAAGAATGCTGGCGAACCGGGGTCCCGGCTCCATTCCCATTTCCTTGATATCCGTCCCCGTGACCTGGATGCTTACGTCCTGCAGGTGGGTCAGGTAGTGGGAGACGGCTTTCTTCTGGCCCGGCCTGCGCTGCTTGGCCATGGTATAAAGCAGCCCTTCAAGGGACAGCACAGAGAGAATCTCGTACAGGTCGGCGGGCCGGCCCCTGTTTTTTTCCCACTGCGCAAGCTGCATGGCCACGTAGCGCAGCTGGCGGCGGGTGGACTCGACCAGCTCGACCCGTTTGGGCGGAAACTGCAGGCGCGTGGTCAGGGCCTTGACCTGCTGCGCGTCGAACCCGGACACTAGGCCAAGGAAGTAGACAATCCAGATATCCGGGGCCTGCTCGCGAAAGAGGAGCTTGTACCAGGTGATGACCTTCTCGACCTCTTCCAGCAGAGCCTCCTTGGTCTGCGGGAAGCTCAGCAGAAGGTGGATCTCCTGCAGGAGCCCCAGGTCCCGCATGCGGATGAATGCGTCGAGCGGCGCGCTGTCCTCGGCGAGCAGTCGCAGTTCATGGCGGATGCGCGCGCCGGAAAGCTTCTGGAAAATATTGAGGCGTACGGCGTTCTTGATCAGGCGTTCTGTCTGGCCGCCTATTTTGAACTGGAAACGCTGCTCGAAACGGATGGCGCGGATGATGCGGGTCGGGTCCTCCACGAAGGACAGGGAGTGCAGGACGCGGATCATGCCGTCCTTCAAATCCTGCTGGCCGCCGAAAAAATCCACCAGTCGTCCGAAATTGGGCGGACAGATGTGAATCGCCAGGGTGTTGATGGAGAAGTCGCGGCGGTAGAGGTCCATCTTCAGGGACGAAAGTTCGACGATGGGCAGGGCAGCCGGGTATTCATAATATTCGAGGCGGGCCGTGGCCACATCGATCTTCTGACCGCTGGGCAGGATGAGCACCGCGGTGCGGAATTTCAGATGCGGCCGCACCCGCGCCCCGAGCCTTCGCCCGAGATCCTGTGCAAAGATGACGCCGTCGCCCTCGACGACCAGATCGATGTCGTCGTTGGGAATGCCCAGCAGCATGTCGCGCACAAAGCCGCCCACGGCATAGACCTCGACGCCCAGCTCCTGCCCGGTCTGGCCGGCGAGCTGGAGCAGGGAGACGATGTCCTTGGGCAGGCGTTCGAGCAGGAGCTGGCGGATGTTCTTCTCCTGCCTGCGGTCCGAGAGCAGGGAGTCGGGGATGCGCGCCGGTTCCTGAATCATCAGGTTGATAAGGTCCGTGCGCGTGATGACGCCGACCATGTCCTGCCCGCGTAGCACCGGAACCAGGCGCTGGCGGTGCCCCAGAATGATCTCCATGACCTGATAGAGATCCTGCTCCTCGGTCACGGACAGAAAATCCTCCAACATGTACTCTGTAACCCGCTCCTCGCCCAGTCCGTGCCCGACAGCCTTTTCGGCCACGCTGTTCTCGATGATGCCGCAGACCTGGTCTGCGTATTCGACCACGGGCAGGGCCTTGAGGCCATAGCGGATCATCACTTCCGCCGCCTGCGCCACGCTCTGTCCCGCCTTGACGCGCACCACGGGCGTGGACATGAAGTCCCGCACCACCATCTGCGGGTTGATGAGGGAGTAGAGCAGGGCAAAAAGCTCATCCTTTACCTGAGATACCGTGCGATCCTTGATGGATGCGGAGGCGGCGTAGGCGTGCCCGCCTCCGCCAAAGGAGGAGCAGACCGTGCCCACGTCAACCTCGTGGACCTTGCTGCGGGCCACGAGCTGGATGCGGTCGCCCATGTGTCCGATGGCGAACAGGACGCGGATGTTCTCCATGTCCATGAGCTTGTGGGTCAGGAGGGCGAAGTCGCCGACATAGGCATCGAGAATGACCTCGGCGATGACGATGTCGACCCCGTTTATGGTATGGGTCGTGGCCGAGTCGATGAGTTCGGACAGGATGGCGATCTGTTCCGTGGACAACTCGCGGCTCATGATGTCGCGGATGACTTCGAGGTCCATGCCCATGGTCCGAAGCCAGGCCGCGGCCTCAAAATCATGCTCGGTGGTCGATTTGAAGGTGAACCCGCCCGTGTCCTCGAATATCCCGAGTCCCATGATGGTCGCCTCGTCCGGGCTGACGGTCAGGGATTTTTCGCGCAGCGTCTCGATGATGATGGACGTGGTCGCGCCCCAGGGGCGGAAGATGTCCACCGTGGCGTTCAGGGCGTCATCGGTGGCCGGGTGATGGTCGTAGAGGTGGATCTCAAGTTCCGGCAACTCGAAAAGCGGTTCGACATGCGAAAGCCGCGAGCGCTGCCGGGTGTCGACCACGACCAAAAGACCGACTTCCTGTGGGTCGATGTCCTTCATGGTCTTGAAATTAAAGAGATACATGGCGCTCTGGATGAAATAGTCCTTGAGCGAACTTTCCTGGGTTCCGGGAAAGACGAGCAGCGCGTCCGGGTAGAGCTTGCTGGCCGCGATCATGGAGGCCAGGGCGTCAAAATCCGCGTTGGCGTGGCAGGTGATGACGGTTTTCAAGGGAGCGGACGTGGTCATGTCAGGCCCGGGGGTGGTATTTGCGGTGCAGGGCGGCCATGCGCGCCGATTGCACATGGGTGTATATTTCCGTGGCCATGATGTCGCTGTGGCCGAGCAGAATCTGCACGGTGCGCAGGTCGGCCCCGCCTTCGAGCAGGTGCGTGGCAAAGGAGTGGCGCAGGGTGTGCGGCGAGACGGGCCGACCTATGCCCGCCTGCTGCGCATAGCGACGCAGCAGCTTCCACACGCCTTGCCGCGAGAGGCCAAGGCCCGAGCGGTTGAGGAAAACCGTGTCGACCTTGGGACCGGACAGGGCGCGCCATTGGGTCAGGTATGCCATGAGAAAGCTGACTGCGGAGTCGTGCAGGGGGACGTATCGCTCTTTGCTGCCCTTGCCGAGGACCCGCAGCAGACCGGCCTGGGGGTCGAAATCGGGCACGGCCAGCGCCACCAGTTCCGATACGCGCAGGCCGCAGGCATAGAGAAGTTCAAGCATGGTCCGGTCGCGAAAGCCCAGGCGGTCATTCTTGCTCGGGCTTGCGAGGAGGGCGGTCACTTCGTCCCGGGACAGCACTTCAGGCAATTTGCGGACCATTTTGGGACTGTCGAGCAGGGCGGCGGGGCTGGAAGGCAGCAGGCGCTCCTGGACCAGAAATTCAAAAAAACCCCGCAGACTGGAGAGATTGCGGGCCAGGGATGTGTTCTTGAGGCCCTTGCGGCGCAGGTGAACCATATAAAGGAAGAGGGTGTGTTCGTCGATCTGGTCCAATCCGCCGCCAAGATCGGAAAGAAATTCGCTGAAGAAGAGCAGGTCCGAGCCGTAGGCGGCCACGGTTTTTTCGGCCAGGCCGCGGATGACGGTCAGGTGCTGGAGGTAGAGGTCGATTTCTTCGTGCATCCCGTTCAGGGTACATCTGGCCTCTTGCCTGCACAAGCTGAAAAAGGTAGCTTTTTCGATCAATGTCCAAACTTACCGTATGCGCATATCTCAGCCTTGGGTCCAACATGGGTGACCCTGTGGCCAATGTTCAAAACGCCGTGAAGGCCCTGGACGATGCTCCGGGACTTACCGTGGATGCCATGTCCCCGATTTACCGCACCGAGCCTCAGGGCGTGCGCGATCAGGCATGGTTCGCCAACTGCGTTGTGCGCCTGGATGTCGAGGATGCCATTTCCCCCGAAGACCTGCTTGATATCCTGTCCGGCATTGAAGCGCAGATGGGGCGGGTTCGCACCGAGCGGTGGGGTCCGCGGACCATTGACATCGACATCCTCCTTTACGCAGACCGGCAGTGGGATTCCCCGCGTCTGCAGATTCCCCATCCGCGCATGCTTGACCGGGCTTTCGTGCTCATTCCGCTCATGCAGCTGGCCCCGGAAGTCCGCATCCGGGACCTTTGTCCTTCACAGTGGCTGTCCCGGCTCCGGTATGAACTGGATGGCGATCGGATCCTGCAGGCCACAAACGTCATTTCGAGGTGAACAATGCTCAAGTTTGTCATTCTGGCCGTTGCCTGCTTTGTCCTGTACAAGTTCGTGACCAACGACAAAAAAAAGAAAGTCGAAGTCAAAAACAGGCAGGCTGAAAAAATGGCCCAGGAGGGCGTGCTGGTCAAGGATCCTGTATGCGGGACGTACGTTTCCAAGGAATCCGACATCAGGATCAAGGAAGGCGAAGAGGTCAAGTGCTTCTGCAGCTATGAGTGCCGGGACAAATATCTGAAACTGGTCGAGTAAGAAACAGACCCTAGGGAGGCGCCATGCAATTTTTCATCGATACCGCGAACCTGGACGAGATAAAGGCTGCCATGGACATGGGCCTTGTGGACGGAGTGACCACCAATCCGTCGCTCATGAGCAAGGAATCCGAAGACTGGCGCGAAATAGCCGGGCAGATCTGCAGGCTGGTGCCTGGACCGGTCAGTCTGGAGGTCATTGCTCTGGATGCCGAGGGCATGGTCCGTGAAGCCAAGGATCTGATGCAGTACGGCCCCAATGTCGTGGTCAAGGTGCCTATGACGGCCGAAGGCCTCAAAGCCGTACGCATCCTCAAGTCCATGGACATCGAGACCAACGTGACGCTCATTTTCTCGGCCAACCAAGCCCTGCTTGCGGCCAAGGCCGGTGCGGCCTACGTCAGCCCGTTCCTTGGCCGCCTGGATGACGTGGGTCAGGACGGCATGGAGCTGGTGCATCAGATCCTCGGCATCTACTCGAATTACGGGTATTCCTCCAAAATCATCGCGGCCAGCATACGCAGCCCCATGCATGTCTTGGACGCGGCCATGGCCGGAGCACACATCGCCACGGTGCCATACAAGATCCTGACACAACTGATGGCGCACCCCCTGACGGACAAGGGGATCGACGCGTTCCTGAAGGATTGGGAGAAGAAGGCCGGGAAATGACGGGGTGGAACTGATCGGGGCTGAACACGGACTGGCCGGGACTGGCATGGTCCCCGTGGACCTGGTGGACTGGGTGGACCTGGTGGACTGGGTGGACCTGGT